>Ga0193718_1000016_pt1 | contig 32847 bp, 31 predicted proteins | sample U2a1metaG_FD_144918 | JGI IMG/M metagenome (GOLD analysis project Ga0193718, IMG submission 144918) | Soil microbial communities from a riparian zone of the East river system, Colorado, United States - U2a1 | ecosystem: Environmental > Terrestrial > Soil > Riparian zone | place: USA: East River... | reverse complement strand
GTATGTGGTACGGCACTAAGGTTAATTTTGAAATAGATGCAGGTACATCATACTATGATTACTTTGTAAGTAAAGAAGCACATAAACTTTTAGAATGGACACCAAGAGTAGCTATTGATGTTACTGCAAGAAAAAGAGTAATTAAACCGGGAACTGAATCAGCGAACCCCTACCAGTTCAATATGCAACTTGAAGTATGTAAAAAATATTTTGATGGGACATTGGTTGGTGGCTATAATGGGAATGTTCATAGAGTTGTTTTTCCTGTTATGCTAAACCAAGCAATAGAATATAATCATAGTGACAGAACAAAATCCGATGTTATTATAAGCCTAATGATGGCATTGTTGCCATGCTTCGGCTCTACCGAATTAATACCAGAAGAAATGCCTAAGGTAATAAAAGTTTTGCCTCAATATAAAATAAAAATGGTAAGTTAATCAATTAATCTTTTCCTTAAATAATTTGCGACTAAGTGGGCGATGCTTTTGCATAAACACCTTTCCCGAAGAATGTAAATTTTCTTTTGCAATGTGGGTAGGGGAATATTATTCTCTTTTGCTATTTCAGCTACCTTGTAGCCATTTGCCAGTAATTGAACTATTTCCGAATTACTCATGGGTATAAAATTATACGATAATATTCACACTACAAAATATTTAATAACATAAAATATAACTTTACTATCAAATAAAAATATCCCCTTTATGGCAGACGATATTATAGTAGAACAACCAGTAGTGGTTGAACCGACAGTAAGTGAGCAGATAGCCGAACAAATGGCCTTTAGTTTAGGTAAGGCGGCTATCCCCTCGGCAGTAGTTGAACCCACAGTTATTACGGAACCAGTAGTTGTAGTACCACCTACGTTTGAAATAGTAAAAGAAAGGTTTGGGTATCAAAACCCAGAGGATGCAGTTAAAGAAATAGAAGAATTACGGGCATTAAAAGCAAATCCTCCAAAAGCAGAAATAAAGTTTGAGAACGAAGCAAGTAAAAAACTTTATGAGGCATGGACTTCCGGTGATCCTGCAAAGCAAAAGGAAGTAAAGGCTTATTTGTTACCGCCGAAAATGCAGCGGAAATAATAAAGTTAGGTATCCAATTAAAATATAAAAACCTAATACCAAAAGAAGTAGAATTTAAGTATAAACAGGAATACGTTGCACCCAAAGAACCAGTGCAAAAGACAACAGAAGATGATGATGAGTTCAAGGAAAGGCATCATGAGTGGAAAGAGCAGGTAGAGATCATTGAAACAAAAAGAATAATTGCAGCTAAAACGGCTATTCCTGAATTAGAAGCAGCAAAACAAAAATTAGTATTACCCAATATAGAATCAACACCTGACGAAGCGTATCTCCAATACCAGAAAGATTTGGAGGATGAAGCTAAAACTGATGTTGAAACTAAAATAGCATACAAGGCATTTACTCCTAAAGTAGTAGAAACAAAGATTGATTTTAATGATGAAGCCAATAAAATCTCCTTCCAGTTTCAATACGAACCTACACCGGAAGTTTTTGCTAAAGCAGTTGAAGTGGTATTAGAACCGGAAAAGTTTTGGGGAAGGTATAAAAATTCGGACGGAACCCCGAATAGAGAAAAATTCCTTCAAGACATTTATTTTATCCTTAATAGGGAAACAATAATTTCGGAAGCCATGAAACAAGCTAAAAATGCTACAATGAAGCAGACGTTGTTGGCTGACAATACCAACACAAACGGTATGAATCGTATTCTTCCACAAAATATGGAGGAAAATGAACTGGACAAACAAATGAAGGCTTCATTAAATGGGTATGGTAATCACAGAAGGTAACATCTCATTTAACTCATTTTAAATTAAAAAATCATGCCAAGTTCAATAGTAAGGGGTGCAACCGGACAACCGGGGCCAGTAGCATATCCTTCCGGTATAACAACCGGCATATTCAACGAATTAAACTTCGTTATCCCCGATTATATATCCGGTATAATTGATAAATACGGTAACAGTTCATATGCACTTGTAAAAGAAATTTTAGGCGCATCCGTAGTTGAAGAAACCAATACACAAACAAATACTTATTCCCACTTTGAAGCAGGCCGTCCTTTCGGTTCAGGTTTAGTATCCGCTAATGTAACAGGTGTTACTGCCGGGGCTACCATTAGCATAACCTTTAAATCTACCCAATCATATAATGACGGGGCAGCAGGAACACAATCTCCTTTCCTAAATAACCAAACTATTAAAATTCGTTCAAATGGACGTAAAGCTCGTTTGCAAAATATTAACAGGACGGTAGCTGGAGCTTTCACAGCAGACCTTGTTCCAATGGGTAATTACGCACTTATTACAGGAACAACAGGAACAACCCTTAATGCTTTGGAAGGACTTGAAACTTTTGGTAATCAGTTGGCAGGTGAGGCATCGGATAGTCAAGGTACACAGCAAAAGAAAATGTATCGTTATGATAATACGGCAACGGTACTTCGCGCATCTACAAAATCAAGTGATCTTGCGGGAATGAATAAAACCCAAATTGATTTTGGCGGTGGTAATTTTTATGAGCCAGCATTGGCTATAAAAACCATGAATGAAAATATGCTGATGAATATTGAGGACGCTGTAATCGAGGGTGTTCCTTCATCCAATATTTCTGGTACTGTAGGTACGGTGGGAGTATTGGTAGATGTGGCAGCAAGAGGTTCAGAAGTTGATTATGTGGCGCAACAATTTGCGGTAGGTGATTTCCAAAACCTTACCAATGTACTTGATGCAAATGGTGGGCCAAGAGAATATCACTTTTTACAGGATTTGATCCAACGCCAAGATATAAATAACCTGTTATTTGGCATATACAAAAACGGAGCAATCAGTTATGGTTCTGTTGGCGGAAATGCTGAACTTGCCGTTTCTTACGGGTTTAGCGGGTTCTCAACCGATACCTTTGATTTTCACTTTTTCAGGTACAAAGGATTTACCGCACAAGCTGTATTCGGATACGTTCCTACGCAGGGAGATTATCGTGCAAACTTCGGTTTAGCTGTTCCGCAAGGAATGGTACAGGATGCAAAAAATGCAACTCGTCCGTATATGCAGTTTGTTTATCAGCAAAACCCTGATATTACAGCAGGTCAAAGAATTTATTCATGGGATTTGGGTTATACTAAGGCCACAAAGACCACAATAGCTGAAAACAAATACGAGCAGATTTGTTATGTTGGAAGCAGGACTATTGCAGCCGAACAGTTTGCAATACTTAAAGGAATACAATCTTAGTAAATAATACCAAGTGAGCAGCAATATTGCTGCTCACTAATTTTTAAATTAAACAAAATGGGAAAGGCAGACGCACCAGTAATGGATGCCCCTTTACAAAAAAAAGGGAGAGATCAATTTTTACCACAGTATCAATTTGATCCAAACAAAAGGTATATATTCCAATTAGCGGAAGAAAATGTTCAAAGAGAACTTCCGATAATTGATATGGGTGAAAAAAGACCAATTCCACATCAACGGTTTACTCCAAGAAGGAATATTGTTTTAACATCTCAAATTGTTTGGGATGGGGAAAGAAGAACATTGCGATATTATGATGGATGTACAGATTTGTTTGTAGAGAACCAACCTAAAGAAAAAGATGTAATAAATCAGTATATAGCACAGAGTAAAAAGAGGGAATTTATTAACGGTAAGTTTGGTATTTTTGGAGATGAAAGAATGTTGCTTATTTATCTTATGATTTGCAGTTGGAATGGAGAAAGCGAATTTAGAACAAGATCAGCAGATGTTGTTTTCATCCCGATAAACGCAGATAAAGAAGCAACAATAGAATCAGAAAAATTGGATAAAATTGAAGAAGCATTAAAATTTGCAAGGGAGGCTTCCGATACGAAGATGTTTATACATGGTCAATTTTTGGGAATACCTACAAGGGATTGGGATAGTGATAATGAATTAACGCCCAAAGAATACCGGACTAAATACAGACAAGAAGCAAGCCGGTTTCCGCAAAAGTTTATTGACAGCTACGGGAATAAGTCAATAGAAGTAAAATACTATATTGACAAGGCATTACAGAAGGGAATCATAAATAATAAATTCAATCCTAACAAAGCATCATGGGGATCAAACAATACGGAGATATGTGATATTTCTGGACTTAAATCCACCGATGCGATTTCGCAGGCATTATTTGAATTTAGTAAATCTGAATTGGGAGAGGAATTTGTAATTCAATTAAGGGCTATTAGTGAAGTATAAGTAGCTAATTAAAGATAATGTGAGCAGCCTGTTTTTAATTATAAGAACAGGCTGTTTTTAAATAAGATAAATGGCAAAGTGGTCAGTTGACGATATTTATAATTTCACGAAGTTCTTATTAAGAAAGAACCAATCAGGTACACTTAGTGCATCCAATTTATTTTATTCATGGAATAGTGAACAAATTGCTTTTTTTGAGGATTTAAAAGGGAGATGGCAGGCACGAAATATGGGTAAAACCGGCCCTAATATCGGATTGATTGAAGATGAAACAATACTTACAAAACTAGATCCATTTACAGTACCGGCATCATTAGATATAGCAGGAGGTAGTTCAGATAAACCAGTTGATTTTTCATTTAGATTAGCGTTAAGAATAAATGGAGTAGATTGTATAAAAATAAATCATAATCAGATTGCAAACGTAAATAATAATGTAATTGATCCTCCGAGCATAACAGATAATAAATTCTATTTTGTAGATTATAAGGATTCCTTTTATTTTCTGCCACATACGTTACCAACACAAACAATAACAACAGCAGATTTAGATTACTTAACTCAACCTACTGATATTATTTGGGGATTTTCTTATGACGCTAAAAAAAGACAAATTTATAATTCAGGAACAAGCAAACAACCTCAATGGAAACAAAGCGAAATTGTGGAAATTACTAAAAGAACATTAACAGGATTTGGAGTTTCATATAAAGACAAAGATTTTGAACAATTCGGTAAAGCTGCACAAGCTACCGGAGATTAAAACTTAAAAAAAGTGGCAACAACTATTACTCCACAAACATTAGACGTTACTATAAGTACGGCTATTAACTTAAATGGTCAACCCATTAACAGTGAGAATAAATTATCTATTCCAAGCATAACTGCCATAGATAAAAGAATTGTAAATGTACCAAGTGCTACACAGGTTACTTTAGTAACGTTTGGTACTACTGTAGGAGCCGGGCAGCTTATAACGGGTAATGTAAAATTTATTCAGATAACAAATAAGGATAGTACAAATTTCGTTCGTGTACGGGTTACAAGGACATCACTGGCAACATTTGATGTGCAGATACCCGCAGGTGGCTATTACATAGCAATGAACCCGCAAGAAAGTGTTTCTGAAACAGGCGCGGCATTTTCTGCATTTGTAAACGCATATAATATTTCAGCACAAGCAGATACAAGCCCTTGTGATGTTGAATTTTTCGCAGCTTCAATATAAAAATTAATGGCATTATCATACACATGGTTACAATTTATAAACAGATTAGAGAAGCATATAAATAATGACTTCCCAAGTTCTGAATTTAATGTAACACAAAATGAGATTCTTTTATATATAAATGAAGCAATGTCATTTGGAATAGTCGGGCAGGTATGGAACGGCGCAAAGGTTATAGGAACAATTGAAATGCCGGAAGCGTATATAGTTCAATTTTTATTACCCTCCGTATCATTAGATAATGTTAGCGGTTATTGGACAACAACACTTCCACAACCACCATTAAGTTTGCCTTTGGGATATAGCGTAAACAGAATTTATCCAGCAACAGCAGGGTACGGACAAGGGAATGATGTTATTTTAATAAAAGCAAAAAGGGTAGGCCGAAGAAAAAATATGCCTATGCAGTTTGGGGTAAGAGGATGGGTAACAGGCGGTAAATTATGGTTATCAGCAAGCGATGGTAGTTCATTATTAGGGCAGGATTTTTACGCAGAAATGCCAAGTACAAGGGCGGTTAATATTACTGATGTAATTCCATTACCAGATGATGCACAAAAAATGATATTTGATTTGGTAATTACAAGATTAAAAGATAGGTTAGGATTGCCACAGGATATTATTCAGGATGATTTATCGGCTGGAAATAAGGGAAGTTAATTATTAATAATAAATAAAATTTATATGGCAAAGTCATTAAAAACAAAACAGGTAGAACGAACTTTAGATGATGGGAATTTAGAAGATAAATTACCAGTTGAACAATCTGAAAATCCTATAGATGATACTCCCGAAGAAACAGTAAAAATAGGCACATTATCCGAAAGTCCGGATAGCGAAGTTATTGAGGTAGATATGCCTATAAGCGAAGCTGTAAGTAAAGGATTGGTAAAAGAACATCCAGTTTATATTCCTGAAATACCAGCGCAAATTATTGATACTTCAGTTACAGAAAAACCAACAGGAGAAACAGAAATTAAGTTTTTAGAAAGACTATTGCACATTCAGCATAGTGGTGGATGGGGAAGGCATTTGGATGAAATTATAAATGACAGAATTAAATCATTACAGTAATGTCAAGTGATATAGATTATTACACACCATTAAAAACTTTAGTCTCTTATTGCCTTGACGCTAACAAATTAAGCGAAGGCGATCAGGATGTAGCATGGCTTATAGGGTTGCGTGCTTGTATTGATCTTAATTATGAATTTGCCGCTTCGCCATTAACAGTAAGAATACCATTAAACGGAAACAAAACAGCATCATTTCCTCCCGGATGCCTTAGTTGGAGTAAAGTAGGGCTATTAAATGAAGAAGGAGAAACAGTAACACTTAAAATTAATAATGCACTTACTAAATTCAGAGATTTAAGCCCAAACAGATTATCGTTAATTAGTGCAGATATTAATAATTCAATTACAGTAATGACAGGAACAAATTTGTTTCTTAATTATTATTACAATGGTGGGTACTGTAATTTATTTGGTGTAGGCGGTGGACTTTTACAATATGGATCATGTAGAATAGATGAAGATAACAGGGTAGTGATTTTAGACCCTGATTTTAAATACGATCATATAATGTTTGAATTTATTTCAGCACCACAAAAAAAGGAAGATTATATGGTATTAACGGCATTGACGGAAGCGGTTATTGCATTCATAGAATGGAAATTAAAAATAGCACCGAGAGAACTGTATTATGCCGCTGCCACGATTGCGAGGAGAAGAATGACAGGCAAAAAGGTAACATTGCAGACAATCAATCAGGTCATAAGGGAAAGCAACGGAATGAAGCTAAAGGCATAAAAAATGGCAGCACCTACAACAGTTACGCCAATATGGGAACAGGTTATTATTGAAATTGATAACACTTTGGGAATAGTATCATTACCATCTCCAGGGGCAGCAAAAGGAACGGTTAGATTAATAGGCGGTAATGTAACAAGGGTTACGGTGGGGCAATTGGTTGTGTTTAAAACAGGAATTAGTTTTTCGGAAGGAGGAGCAACAACATGGAGTTCTATTGAACAAAATGATATATTTTTTATTTTCACCGCAACAGTGCCTTAAATGATAGATTTAAAAAACTTTTCTGGTGTAATGGATACGGATAGCCCGTATGAAAATATCGGGCAGCACTCTATTAAGATAGGTCGTAATATCCGTTATCGGGGGGACAGAAAAAATGAAGGAGGTAATTTAAGGATTGAAAACATTGAAGGGAATACTTTAATACCATATAATCAACCTATTGGGATTAATGAAGGCTGCGGTGCTTTTTATGACGATCTAAAACAGAGGGTTTTCGGTTTTGGTTATAATTCTAATGGATTTCACAGTATCAGAATTTTATACTTAAATAACCTTTCAATAGTTCCATTACTTACAAATGGCACTAATTGCGATATGAATGTTTTGGTATTTACATTGGATAATCCAATTTACAATGTAAAAATTCTTTATGGAGACGATACGCAAGGGGATACTATTTATTTCAATAATTCTTTAAATGAACCTTGCCAGATAAATATTGAACGGACTTTGGCTGGAACATACGGAACAATGAAAAGGGAATTTTTAGAAGTAATAAAATACCCCGCCAACAGACCACCTTATGTGATATACGGTGATGATGCAACGGTAAGTGTAAATACTCTTAGAAAAAAACTTTTTATATTTAAGATACGTCCAATTTATTTTAGCAGGGAAAAAAGCGTTACAAGTATTTGGAGTGAATTACCTTTGCCGATAAATTCACTTGATACAGATATAGATAAAGACCCGACAAAAAATTGCAAAATTTCTATAGTATATGAAACGCTTGGAGCAGATGTTGAAAAGATAGAGATACTTGGTGCTGTAACGGGTAAGTCAGATTCGGTAGGAGTAATTGATCCTAATAAATTCGGTGATTTCTTCTTAATACAAACAATAGATAAAGCTGCATTAAGTTTACCTAATAATGATATTGCAACTTTTGTTTTTTATAACGATCAGGCATATATTTCAATAAACCCTGAAGAAAGTATCCAGCTACAGGATTTAGTTCCGTTACAGGCAAATGCATTGGAGTTTTTAAATGGCAATATTCCTATTTATGGTGGCATTACAGAAGGATTTAACTTAACACCAATTACAGGAAGCGTAACGTCAGGCTTAATCCCTCAAATAGACACTCAATTACCATTTATTTTTGTTGGATCACAATCAGGAGATAGTGCGTTTGGTTCTGGTAATATACATATTATTGTTATTGGCACAATTGCAATAGGGTATTCATTTTCATTTATTACAACAAACCAAACTATAACTTTTGTAGCAACAGTTGCAACTACATCCAATGTTATATCTGGACTTGCCACAGCAGCAGTTTCGGCAGGGTTTACAGTTATATCTTCTGATACACAAAACTTATATATAGTAAAAACGGGGGAGAGTTTACAAAGGGTAGTTCGTCACAGCCCAATTTTATCAGTTACAAATGGGCCATCTTATAATTGGAATGATAAAGAAGCATTTTCAATAGAATATTTTGATAAAGCAGGCAGGACTTGCGGTGCAGAAACAACACAGCTTTTTTCTTTTCAGACTGTTAATTATACAGAAACCGCTACCGTGCCTAATATACCTCAAATATTATTATCAATAACTAATAGGCCCCCCATTACTGCTTATTATTTTACCCTATCCACAACAAGAAGTTTAGCTAAACTAAAGTTTTTATATTGGATAAGCAATAGTACCTATAAAGACCCGATTGTTACAGGAACAACCCCTTATGCATGGATAGGTATAGAGAATCTAAATACATTTATTGCAAATAATCCAAACTCTAAATTCTTAGCCTATGATTTTTCATCAGGTGATAGGATAAGATTTATAAAAATATTATCAGGAACAGTAAATACAGTATATGTAAATCAGGATTTTGAGATAATTGGGCAGCAACTATCCCCGTTAATTAATGGAACTATAAGAACAGGTCAATTTATTAAAATAGCACTACCAACCCCAAGTGGCACATTTGATTTTGGTACAAGTGATTTTTCAAACTATGCAATTGAGTTATATACTCCTTCGCAATCAATAGGAGATGATCTTAACGAGTTTAAGGAATTTGGGGAAAGGTTTACCATAGGGAATCCCGGAACAGTAAATGCATATCATCAGGGAATGACACAAAATCAAACCGCCAATTTATCACAACCTGCAACGTTCACATTTAATAAGGGAGGATATTACTACAGGGACAGACAAATAAATGTTGGCGCAGAATATAAATATAATATTCCTGCTTACGAACAAGGAACAGGAAGAACAACGCTTGGAGTAAACTATATAAGTGAAAGTTATTCAGACCCAAATATAACACCCGGATCATCTCCAAATCAGAATTTAGTTGGGTTTGATATTACAACGAACACAGATAGGGCTATATTAAATGTAACAACAGGCACTTATACTTTCAGGTTACAAACTGCAATAACAGTTTCATTAAATTATTTCGGAGAAATATTCTCTTTTTATTTAGAAGACAGTTCCGGTAATATCACTAATTTAGTTGCCGCTCAACCTATGGTACAAGGCCCACACACTTTCCCTATTGATATAACATTTCAGATGCTTCCTAATACAAGGATATTTATATTTGCATATTCAGACGGTAATTACCGTAACTCTAAAACATATTCAACATCAGATTTCAAGATAACCAGAGAACTACCTTTCACTATACCAATTGTAGATGCAAATTATTCAGATTATTTTCCAAGTGCAGTAAATTCTTATGGGAGATCATTTGTAGAACAACCGCAATCTGCAAGAACTTACAATCCAATATTATTAAGATGGGGACTTCCCAATATTTTAAATACAAATATAAATCAGGTAAGCAGGTTTATAGTTTTAAACTTTGATGAAATTGATGGAACAAAGGGAGATATTGAATTTTTAGTAGTAAAAAACAGAATGCTTAATGTATTGCAAAAAAGGGGATGTGGATGGTTTAGTATATATGCAAAAGTTATTCAGGATAATAGTGGTAAAAATGTATTGGTAACTACTGATAGTATAATAACAACAAATAATATTCAATATCTTGAAGGTGATTATGGAGTGGGCAACCAAAAAGGTAGTGTAACCCAATCTAAAAACGGGTATTATTTTACAGATCCAATAAGAGGGTATCAAATAAGGCGTGCGCCTGATGGGTTAGTTCCATTAAATGAACTTTATTACGGGCAGTATTTAATCCGTAATTTACTAACGCCATATAACTATGATTATATAAGGTCGAATGGTTCTATCGCAAAAATATTATCTTATTATGATTATTTTGAGGAGCAATATGTATCTGTTTTACAAGGAGGATCATTAAACGGCAATACAATAGATTCGCAGATGTTTTCATTCAATGAAACAAGAAATGCATATTGCTGTTTTTATGATGAAGTTCCTGAATGGATACTTTGCGCACAGGATAAAACCTTTGAATGGAGGAATGGACAGGTTTATATAAGAAATAATACAACGAATTATGGAGAAAGATTTGGGATAAAAACCTATCCAAGTGTAACTATGGTATTTAATTCAAAAGAAGCTATTAATAAAACATTCAATACCTTATCCTATCAAAGTAACGAAAAGTGGACAGCCGAAGAAAATGGAGATATATCTACAAGTGAGATTAATGAACAGACAGGGTTACAGCAAATATCTTCATTAATAGCAGAGGATTTTACACAAAGGGGAAATTATTTTGATGCTGCTCTTTTAAGAGATGCTAATAGTATGGAAGATGTAAGATTAGCTCTTTTGGAGGGTGATTTTTTAGAAGGAGCATTTATTATTGTTAAATTAACATATACAGGGGATAAGTTTGTTTACCTGACCTCCCCGTATATTAATTACGAATTAAACCCAAGAAACTTTTAAATGGAATTGCAATTAATAGATCATAATAGTGACAGGAATAAGCAGATAGACGAACTTGAAAAGGTTATGCTTACAGAGTTTGAACCTATTGAATGTCCTGTTGACCATATTTTTACGCCAGGTTTATATACAAGACAGATATTTATGCCAGCAGGTTCTTTCATAACAAGTAAAATACACAAGACAGAACATCCTTATGTAGTATCACAGGGTTTAGTAAGTGTATGGATTGATGAGGGGGAGGAGATTGTTATTGATGCACCATTTACGGGTATTACCAAACCCGGAACACGAAGAGTTTTATACGTTTGGGAAGATACTATTTGGACAACATTTCATGCAAATCCGGATAATGAGAATTTAGAACAAATTGAACAAAGGATAATTGAAAAGCATGAAAATCCATTATTGACAGAACAATTAAAAAATAAAATGATTTCACTAAAGCATAAGTTAGAAACCTAATTTACTAACAAATAAATTATAAATATATGTCATGGGTAGCCGTGGGAGTAGCTGGTGTAAGTTTAGTAGGGGGGTTAATTAGCAGCGGTGCGCAAAAGCGTAAAGCAAAAAATCAATTAGATCAACTTAATAAAAATCAACCCGTAGAAGCACTTCCAAATGAAGTAACTCAAAATCAGGAATTAGCCACTTTAAGGTCAAATACAGGACTTCCTTCGGAACAGTACAATCAAGCCATGAAGAATATCCAAAGGCAGCAGATGGCTTCCTTAAAGGCTGCAAGTGATAGGAAAATGGGATTGGGTCTAATTTCAAGTTTGGATGATAATGCCAATACTGCTATAGGTAATTTAGATGCAGCCAACGCTAAAGCCAGATTGCAGAACCAAAATCAATTAATGGGAATAAATAATCAGGTTGCAAATTGGAAAAAAGGAATATTTGATAGAAATGTAAGACAGGTTTGGAATAGAAATTACGATTATTCAATGGGTTTGCTAGGACAAGGGAATCAAAATCAGGCAAATGTTATTAATTCGTCAGTAGGATTAGCGGGTACAGCACTTATGGGTAAATACGGTAGCGGATTGTTAGGTAGCAGAAAAAGTAATAATACAGGAACGAATGATCCTTTGAACGGATATTATAATACAAGTAATGGAGATATTAATTATGAATAATTATATTAATTAAAATGCCAACAGGAAGCAGACCATTTGGTGACATTTATACTATACCTACATCAGCCGTAGATCAAATTTCTGCGCACCTATATCAACAGCAGCAACAGAAAGCAGCAGAGGACAGGCAAAATAATAAAATGCTGGATGAGGAGTTTGCTAAAAACTTATCAGGAATAAGAGATGCGGATATTCCAGACCTCACAAAAGCGTATGGCGATTATAAACAAGCTGCGATAGGGTTACAAAAAAAGGGGCAAAGTGCAAGTACGGCAGATCAGTTTAATGTGTTAAAGAAAAAGGCTGATATGTATAGCGTAATGAATGAAAGTAAACAGCAAAAGTTACAAGAAGAACAAGCGGCTTCACAAGTAATAAAAAACCCAAATAATTATGATGATAATGCTCATTCTTTTTTGATAGCCAGAAGAAATACACCAGTAAAACAATTTAATCAAACAATAACAGACCCATCAGGTAATCAAAAGAATGTTGATATGACCGATATATGGGGAAATATTTCTTATAAACAAGGAACCACGGATTATACTGCCGCAATATCAAAAGCAAAAGGAACGCCAGCCGTGAGGGGTATTTCAACATCAGTAAAATCACCAGACGGATTAAGTACAACATCTACAACGTATAAGGCAGGTAATAGTCCAATGGAATATTTGCAGGCATTGCAGGGTAGTGTAGTGGGTAGCCAAAAGACTAAAAATCTGCCATTGGAATTTAATTATTCGGATGAAGAAGCTAATAAAATAATAACTGACTATTCAGCATTAAGGCAGACACCAGAATTTAAGGCAGCGTATCCAAATGAACCAGAAATACCTGCACATTTAATGGCTACTCCCACAGGTAGAGCAATGGGATTAATGGCTATGGAAAACGCTTTATTACATCCTCCAATTGCAGTAGAGGGTAAACCGGAAATAGGCAAAGGGGCTTTAATGGATAGGCAATACAAAGAATGGTTAGCTAAAAATAAAATTACCAGTTCCGAAGCTAATTATAGGACATTCTTGAATTTAGGTAAAACGGAGGTTACTCCTAATCAGATACCTAATCCAATAGAAGGGTACAAAGCAGCCGCTACAACTGTAACACCACCAAAATCATTATGGTCAGGTAAACAAGCAGACCCGTACCTTGTAATTGAGCAAAATAAGGTAAGTCCCGAACACGTTAAACAATTAGGTAATGGTTTTGATATTGACGGAAAAAAACAATATAAAATAATAACTATAAATGGAGAAGATGTTTTACAATCACCTAAATCCGCAATAAGAGCAAGTGAAATGCAGAATAAAGAATTAAAGACTAACTACAATACATCACAGGAAGTAAGAAATCAAAATAAAAAAGCAGCAACAGTTAAACCAGTAACCAATATAAAAAAGGTAACAATTAAAGGGCTATAATGGAAGATACCGTTGACATATTAGACCAACCAGAAGTAGAACAATCGAATGAGCCTATTTACAAAACTTCCGATGGGCAAACGGTAACGCATACTCAATTATTGGCATCAGGATATGATGAGGATAGAATTTCAAAAGGATTAAAAAATAATGTTATAACTAAAATTGGGGATACCCAAGACCCCAATCAAACATTCCAAACTAAAGATGGTCAAAAAGTAACTACCCAACAATTAATTCAATCAGGATATACACAAGATAGAATTGATAAAGGAGTGCATAATGGAATATTATCTCCCCTTGAAAAAAAAAATCAAAGTGGGAACGTTGGCTCGACTACGTTATCGAATACAAAATCTGTTGGCGCAACCCCTTCTATTGGAAACGTAGGAGAGGATTCACAGATACCGATAGTTGATATTAATTCTGACCCTCATGCAGATAATATTGAGTTATCAAAAAAGTATGGGCAGCTAAAAGAAAGTGTTGTAAATAATGCAGCAAGTTTTGGTGGTATTGGAAGTGATTTATCTTCAATGGTAAATAACAAAGAGGCAAGTGATATTAAAGATTTTATGGTTAATATTCGGGATGTTGACCCCGATGAACTTTACAATGAAACAGGGAAATTAACAGACGCAGATTATCAACGCATCCCTAAAGAACAATTACTACAACATAGGGAAGAAAACCGTCCTTTATATAACAGGGAAGTATCTCATCTTAATTGGCGTAGAGAATTTGGGGATAAATTAAAATCAGATGTAGAGAAAGGGAATATTACACCTGAACTTGCAGAGAATGTTGACACCGGAATTAAGCAAATAATAAATGCGGCATCAGGTGGGCAATATGCAGACCAAAGGGATAAAATGAAAGATATTGCCGCCTACATAAATACTTTAGGTGGAGAAAATAAATCACAGATTCAAAAAGACTTTGCAGTAGAAGCGTCTAAGGTTTACGGTAATTCATATAAAAATGGATTTGATAAAGTAGTAACAGACGCACCGGAAAGCAAATATATTACTTCTCCAAATGCCTTATTGGGTTATCAGTATATTAAAGATATGGCTCCCGACAGGGCAGCTCAATACGAAAGGTTATTTATTGACCCGAAATCATTAAAAGATAAACCCGATGAGCAGAAAGGATATAATCACCTTATGCAAACACTCGAAGAAACAGGATTAGGTTTGCAACAAAATGCAGTAACGGAAGATTTGAATGACCTTAATGCTAAAGCTAAAGCCAATGGAGGACTTACGCCAGAACAATTAGACCAAGCAAAACAACTTGAAGCTAAGAATGATGAATTAGCAAAACAGCAACAGGAACTTGACGATAAATATCCTGAAAGAAAATGGAATAAAGTTAGTGATGCTGCACAGGAAATAATGGGGCAGGATATTGGTTATGGAAATTATGCAGTAGGAAAAACAGGACTTGCATTTAAACATACAGGACAAGGAATATGGGAGGCGGTATCTTCGCCATTTATGTCAGATGAAAGCAACCTACATAGAGAGCTTGCATTGATGGGGCAGAATATGGAAGAAAATGAGATTTACCATACCACGGATGAAAATAAAAACTTCAAAACTGATAAGTTAGTAATTGAACCTGAATTACAAAAACAGATTGACGAAATAAAGAATGAGAAAAATACATTCAAGGCTGATAACATGGCAGCACAATTAGTTTCGGACGCTAAATTTGAAGCCAATAAAAAACAAAAGATATACGGGTTACTCTATGAAAATAGAGATAAGTTTAGCCGTGTACCGATAACCAATGGAAAATTTGACCCAAGCCCTTCGTCTATCCTTTACGGTGTTACTGATATAGGGACTTCATTACTTCCTTTTATTGGACTTGAGGCGGTAACAGGCGGTGGGGCTACCGCAAGCGCAACCCGTAAATTCATATCAACATTCACCGCAGCAGCAGCTACAGGTTTTCACGATGAATATACAAATGCAGTAGAAAGTGGTTTGCCACAATCGGAAGCCTATAAACAAGCAATGGGAATAACAGCTATTAATTCTTTTGCAATGGCGGGAGCAAATACACCCGAAGCAATAAGAGCAATGGCTAAAGGTAATACGTCAGCCGGAAAGTTAATTGCATCTATGTCAGATGAAGCTATTGAAAAAGTGCTTGCTAAAGGCACTCCAAAGGGATTAAAGGCTATTGCTGGAACAATCAAGGAAAGATTAATGGCAACCCCAAAGATGGCAGTAGAGGGCTTAAAAACAGGCGCAAAGTTTGAAGCAGCAATGACAGGCGCAAAGGAACTTGAACACCAAATTTATAATACCCCAATAGACAGGGAACAAAACTTTAAACAGTCCTTACTCAATATTGCCAACTTTGGACTAATGGGTGCAGGGTTAGGACACTTAGGGTATAAAAGTCCAAGTGAATTACAAAAAAGCGGGTTAGTTGAATTTGGTAAAAAGCCGGATGAATATTTAGCCATTGCAGAACAAATGCGTAAAGATGGGCAATTAACCCAAGAGCAATTTGACCATAGAAAAAATCTTATTGACCTTTCAAAAGAAGCCTACAAGTCATTACCAAAAGCGAATGACAAAGGTAAGGCATTGACCGAAAAAGAAAAGGCAGAATATCTTTACAATAATGTAATTAAGAGTGAAGGTTACAAGGCATCAAAAAATCTACCCCCCAAGCAAGCAGAAAAAGCAGAAATGACCGCTATGGTTGCTGACCATAAAAATGACCTTATCCTAAACCCGCAAACAGGTAACCAATTAGAAGCCCGTAGATCAAAACTTGAAAAATCACTTGAAAAGAAAGACGAAAACGGTAAATCGGAATTGAATGATAAGGAGCGTACAAATGCCCAATCCGAATTAACAGCCATAACCCAACATATCGAAGAAAAGAAAAAAGAAGCCGACACCCGCCTATCCCAACCAATAGAAGGACTTGACGAACAAGGAATACCATTAGGAGATAATGTACCAGCAGAAGTAAAAGGTAATGATGTATCAGTAGGTGAAAAAAATAGTGAACTAACGGATATTTCCCACGAAGAAGTTAAAAGACAAATGCAACCCATTACCGATAAGATGGCGGATATTGAAAGAGAGTTTAAAAATAACGGTTACGATATTAATTGGGACTATGATAATGAAATTCAGGTATCGGATAAAAAAGGCGAACAAGTAGAACCGAATGAACTTCCTGAAAATCTTAAATCATTAGCAGCAGATTATGAAAAAGGAACCCAAAAGTTAGCAGACTTCGACCATACAGCATATCACCAATCACTTGAAGAAAGTAGGAAAAGGATTGCAGGGGAAGAAATACCACACACGGATGTATCAGTAGGTGATGTGGGGAATAATAAAGAAAATGAAATTGCAGCGATTCCAGATATTCAACCTATTGCAGATAGGGCTAAACAAGGGAATATTTCATTGGAGCAGGAATTGAGGGAACGTATTGATTTTCAAAATAGGCATAAGGCTCAATTTACCACACCTGATAATATAAAATTTAGGGATGAAAAAATTGCAGAGTATCAGGGTATGTTGGATAAGATTAATGAAATAAATGACAAGTACGATAAACCCTCACTCCCCCCTACAGCAGATAAAGGAGGGGAAGCCATAACGGGTAAAGAACCAACTATTGAAGGATTAAATAGGGCAGATGCTAAAAAGGTTTACAACGAAGTAAGGCAATTAGATGAACCAACAGATGCAAAGGGGTTGGCATTGGCATATTTGGCACATGGAGGGAAAGTAGGCGAAGATGCTATAAATGAAGTTGCGGGAACGGTAAAACGTGCATCTTTAAATACGGGAGCCAAAGAAGCAAAAAGTAGCGAAGTAAAAGCAAGGGATTATTCAGATAAAAGCGGGAAAGGTATTGATGCGATAGTACATAATATTTGGGATAATTTATCCGAAGAAGTGCAAGGTAAAGTAGATATTCAGGATATTAAAGATGAATTAATGGCTGCAATAGGTAATCATACAACAAGGTTAAGCGCAGCAAAAGAATATATTAAATCCTATGGCGTTGAAGAACCAACTTTTGCGGAAGAAAAAAATATAACAGACGAAGAACACCGCCTTAATGACTGGCTTAATTCACAAAGTAAAGTTAATCACGAACACGAAAATATATCCGATAACGAAACATTAAATATTATCAATCATGACACCGAAAATGAAAAAAGTAATCAACAACCTGCCACCGAAACAACGTCAACGGGTAGTAGCGGAAATAGAAAAGACAATAGCGAGAAAGAAAAACAAAACGTAAACGATGAAACCAAAACCAATGAAGTTCACCAGCCCGCAGAAAATAAAGAGCATCCAAACAAAGTCCCTCCTGAAACTGGCAGCGAAACAAAAATCGGGAAGTTTGAAGCTAAAGCAAGGATAATAGCCGATAAGATTAACAACTCAAAATTACCAAGTTGGTTAAGTATTGATGACCCTACTATAAAGAAGCAAGGAGTAGGCGCAGATGAACTTAAAAAATTACTTGCAGATGCCACTATTAAAATGGGGCAACTTTTGGATAAGGGCGTAGAATTTTCAAAAGCGGTAAAAGAGGCGGTTAAGGATTTGGTGGATGCAATGGGTAAGGATAAACAAGATGATATTGAAGCGGGATTTGCCCAGCATTACAAGGATAACGAAGGAATTAAAGAAATAGGAACAAAGAAAGCCCTTAATGATGCCTTACGTGAAGAAATGGGATTACAGCCCTTAGAGTTGCCCAAGCACCTGACTAAAGACGAAGGAGTAGTAAGGGGTAAAGAACTTGTAGATAGCGGCGAGAACAAGCCCTTAGAGACTATAAACTATGTTTTAGATAATAAAAATAACCCCAATGCAATAAAGATAAGTCCAGATGATGAATTTGGGATGATTTATTATGAAAGACAATTAGCCGCCGAAAGGGATAATCTTAATTCAGTTAAGATTGATTTGGAAAATAAGGTAAAGTCGGAGCCGGATAACGAAGAAGCTAAAGGAGATTTGGCTACCGTTACCCAAAAATTACTTAATAATTATGATGCCGAAGAAAGAAGGTTAAACGCATCTCAATTAATGGGCAATGTAGGCTCTAAATATTTCAATGCCCGTCAAATTTCAGTAGACGAAAGAGGGTTAGTTGTTAATTCAATCAATAGGATTAAAACTATCTACGGTGATGATATACCAGAAGCTATTAAAAAACAATTATCAGAACTGCAAATAAAATACGATGACTTAACGGCTCGTAATTTAAAGATAGAAAAAGAACACGCTGACGCACAAGCCGAAAATGAATTATTAAAACAAAAATTAGCATCTAAGAGTAAGGGGCTATTCGGTACTAAGCGGGCTAAAAAAACGGATGCGGAATTTGCAAAGGAACGAGATAATATTATAGCAAAGATGAAGGAAGATGTGGCTAAGATGAAAGGCAATACATTCCTTACCGTTCCGGGATTTCCTCAATTGGGAGCGGCTGCACCTCATATAATGTCATTAGTCAGAAATCTTGCAGAGCAAGGTTTAAATAAAATAGATGATGTTGTAGATAAGATACATGAATTGGTAAAGGATACTATAACGGGGGTTACGAAAAATGATATTCGAGACGTTATAGCAGGCAAATATAATGATAAGACTACAAGAGACGATTTAGTTAAACAGATTCAGGACTTAAAAAATCAAGCTAAACGCCAATTGAAAAATAAAGATGCCAATTTTTCTGCGGAAGAAATTAAAAAACAAATTCAGCAAATTAAAGACAAGATAAAAAAAGGTGAATTTTCTAAACCACAACCAATAAAAAGAACATTTGAGAATAACGAAAATTGGAAAAAGAATAACCAAGAACTTATTAAAGTTAAAAAGCAATTACGTGACTTAGAATATAATGCTTATCAAAGCAAAAAAAGTATGTATATGCGTGGATTGGATTGGGTAAATCGTTGGGGACGGCGTGTAATATTCTTTGGAGCAAATGCGATTTATACTAAACTTTCAAGTGCAGCAGTATTGGGTAGTTTTATTCATAGACCATTTGAACAAATAGCGGGTAAAATAAACACCAAGTTATACCCACATATTGCAAAGAATGCACCAATAGAAGGATATATAAATTTAGCAGCGGAATTAAAATTTTACGGTGAGTTTTTAAATCCAGTTAAATTTTTAAAGCAAACGTGGCAAATAGGTAAGACAGGGGAAAGTTCATTATCAAAAGAATTAAGTAGCTATACTCAAAAGCATCATATCCCTATTTTAGATTTATTTGCAGCAGATGCCCACATAATGATTAAAGACCCCGTAAAGAGGGCAACATTTGAGGCTGCACAAATGAATACAATGAAGTATTATGCAGATAATGGGATAGATGGTACACACCCATTGATGATTGAAGCAGCAAGACAAGCGGCATATAAAACAGCCGAAGGTGAGATATTTCAAAATTCACAAAAGGAAGCTAATAAGGTGGGTCAGTTTTTTAGAGAACTTGAAAAAAGTGGGGTGCTTAATAATGCCAAGCCTGACACATGGAGCAAAGTAAAAGGTAATACACAATATACAGTAGCATCCTTGTATCACTTTTTTGTTCCGGTAAATACCGTCCCTTTAAATATAGCCAAAAAGATATGGCAAGGTAATCCAGTATCATCTATTATAAGGACAGGGAAAGCGTGGGCGCAAAATAATGCAATAAGAGATGGTATATTAAATATGTCCCAAGATGAAGCAAACCTAATAATGAATCAATTAAAAAAGGGTAGGATTGGTTCGGCATATTGGACGTTAGGACTGATAGTTGGAGCTTCAGCATTGGGAGGGGCATACTCTAAATATAATCCTGATAATAAAAAGAAAGGGTTAAAATCAGAGGAAATGAAAGTTGGAAGTATAGATGTTCCAAAAAACGCACAACATAATACTCAACTGCAATCTGCTCAAATGGGCGCAACATATAGAGAAGTTTATGACCATTATATAAATGATAAAGGGGCTTCAGTTATAGAAGCATCCGCAGCGGCATTGGCAGCGACAGGCGGTGCAATAGCCGACCAATTACCGACAGTAAAAGAGGCAGGTAAAATAATTGGTGCATTACGTAATCCATCGGAAGGGAAAGCCTTTGTTACTGATTTAAAAAGAAGAGTAGGGATAGGCAAAGGAATGTCATTACTTCAAATGATGGGGTATGCAAATGCAGATGAACCACAACAAGAATTTTTAGGACACAAAATATCAGAGCCAACAGATGAGCATATAAAAGACAATTATAGTATAACAGATAAAGACGATTTAAAAAAATTCAAAGAAGCCAGAGAAAAATCACGTCTTGAACAAATGAAAGAATTAACAGATTACGGAGCAACATTCATCTTTAATGGTAAAGAAGTTCATTTAGATTTAAAGGATGAAGATAAATTACAGGAGCAATTAAAAGATAAAAATATTTCAAAAACAGACTTTGATGAAGCATTGACTGAAAGATTATCTGACATAGGTAAGGCAGCATCAACAGAAGCTAAAAAAACAATCACAGTCAAAGAAAAACCGAAACTTGTTCCAACATACTAAAAAAATGAAACAACAGAAGAATAACTATTACAAAACCCAAAATATTGTTTATTTTTAACACGTAATTAAAAAACTTAAATCAGATGAGCTTTACACCTTCAATAGCCGTATCGCAATCAAGCGTTTACCCTAATATTGTTCGGATTACCGATGATAGCTCAGGGAGCGATGGCTCAATTTCTTCCCGTAGGATTTATGTTACCACAGCGGCAGGAACGTATTTAGTACCATCAGGAACAACGACAGATTATACAGTTTGGAGTTATTCTAATGCTTACATTGATTTGAATATTTTAACGCAGGATGAATGTGTAAATATTTTAGTACAATGGCTTAGTAGTGGGAATACTGTCCTTTATAGTTATGAAAATCAATACGCACTTGCTGAATATAATAAACAGTATTTAGTTTACTTAGTCAGCCAACAAGGGCTTTCACCAAATACATTCCAAGATAGCAACTACGCCGGAAATTTGGGTTTGTTTTGGACGTTGATAAATGCAGGAATAAATCAAGTTGAATTTGGAGATGATATAGCAGGTGGGCAAAATAACTTTAACAAGGCAACATATATGCGTCAAAACGCTTCATTATATTTTTTATAAAATATGGCAGCATTACCGACAATACCAGAAACGATTGTGTTGGCTGATTTAAGTGTTGGCCTATGTGCAAACTTTCAATCTAAAAGAGCCTTGTTTAATAATGCTTTACCAACAAGCAATTTACCCTCTCCAATGTCAATAGCAGTAGTTAATGATGCGTTGAGGTGGGGTTATAGTGGTGGTGCAGTATCAGCCCCAACGCTGCAAAATATGAAAACCTATACACTATGGTTAATATCATATTTTAAATATGCTGCACTTGCTTTGCAAGGTAGTGGTGGAGGCGGCAGCGTGGTTCCCAGTGGTGCAGTACGTCCGCAACCTTTAGACTTCCAAGTTAGTGCAAACTCTACAATACCTACGGGGGGTAGTAGTTTAACTATTAGTTCTTTTGTTGGATGGAATGTTGTATTTAGTAGGGGCGGAATTGACCAAAATACTACAGATATAGGTGATGGCAGTTCGTTCTTCGCATGGGATAGTGCAAACACCGCATTAACCTTCCTTAAAACATACAATGGGGCTTTGATATATACAACAAGTGATTCGGCATTGTATTTTCGTAGTTCAGGGGCAAGTAAATGGACACAGATTTTACCATCGGGAGGTACATCGGGCTTAAATGCTTGGTTGGTGGGGGGCAATACGCCACTATTAACAGATGCTAATGGTAATGCTACTTTTGGGGCAAATCAAAATTCAGGTATTTTGTTCCGCACAAACTCAACAACCCGCCTACTCTTAGATAAGACAGGTATATTGGACTATAATAATGCTTCAGTAAAAGTTTTAGGTGTGGACACGCTGACACGAAAATTAGTTTTTAAAACAACAGCTAGTCAGGCAGCATGGGCATTAGTAGGTAATGCAGGAACAACAGCAGGAACTAACTTTATTGGTACTACGGATGCGGTTAGTTTAATGTTTAAAGTAAATAATGTAAGGGCTGGATTTTTACACCCAACTAATGGTAATACATCTTTTGGTGTAAACGCTTTAATGAATACTTTAGGAGGCACTGGTAATAATACCGCTATTGGGGTACTATCATTATACAATGCCACAACAAGTACAGAAAATACAAGTGTAGGCGATGGGGCATTATTTAACAATACAACAGGGGGATTTAATACAGCGATTGGTTCAGCGGCAGGAAGTGGAATAACAACGGGTACAGGAAACACATTTTTAGGTTATCAAAATTCAAATTACTCGTCAGGCTTAACCGGATATGCGGCAATCTTCACAAATGGCACTGAAAAGCTGGGTATTAATTCAGCGGGGGCAGTTCAATTCTCAATAGGTGGATATGGAACATCGGGGTATCTTGTTCAGTCCAATGGCTCCGGCGCACCACCGTCCTACATTAACCCCTCATCAATAGTTACTGCTGTTCCTACACTACAACAAGTGATAACGGCGGGGGCTACTCTAACTGGAAATAATACTATCGTAAACGGTGCAAACACTTTAACAATTACCAATAATACTGTAGCAGGTAATGCCCTTGAATTAAAAACAAATTCAACAACAGCCGCAGCTACTCAAACAATGCTGTATATAAATTTGCTTGGGGCAAATGCTAATTCAGGTCAATCGACATACGGTATCCAATCTATAAATGCTCATAGTGGGAGTTCGTCTGTTAATTACGGTGTGTACGGTGCGGCATCAACAGGAATAACAAACATAGGCGGGTATTTTACAGGTACTCAATACGGGGTTATAGTTCCCTCTGGTGGTGGTAATGTTGGGATAGGAACTTCAACGCCTGATAGTAATTTGACCGTTCAATTAGGATTATACTCAAAACGTGGCGTTCGTTTCAGCGGATTACTCCCATCGGCAAACGCCACTGATTCTATGATGGTAGTTGATGCAAGTAATGGGAATGTAGGGTATAGGGCGATACCGAGTGGAGGAGGTGTATCAGCACCTAGTACAGAGATGATTTACGGAACAGGGGCAAGCGTGACGAGTAGCCCAAACGCAACCTTCAATGGCAGTAATCTTAATATAACAGGTCTTACCCCACGACTTAACACTACATACACTCCAACAGAAGTAGGAGCGGCGTATATTGATAATGGTAAGTACAATGGACTTGGGTTTACAGGCATTTATGCTAACGGTACACTCGTTATTGTTTACAGGGAGGGAACTAACCACGTGAATCACGGCGTGATAAAAATGAGAACATCCACTAATCAAGGTTTAACATGGAGCAGCGCAACAACAATTCAAAGCGATGGCACTTATGACCTTCGAAATGTAGGTGGCGGCGTTTCTCCCACTGGCAGATTGATAGTGCAATACATAAGATATGATTCGGCAACAAACACCGCTATAGACAGGCGGCAGATTTATTCTGATGATTTCGGGGCTACATTTTCAAGCCCTGTTGTTGAATCTAATGGAACCGAAACAAGTGCGTCAAGTTATGGCGGATTGATAGCAATAGGAGATGGTAAGATAGCTATACCGTGGTACGGTGAGACAGGTACTGCATGGAGTTCCTATATTGCTATCAGTTCTGATAATGGTGCTACATGGACGAACACGCTTATAATTACTGGCGGCAATTTAACTTATGATGAAACAAGTTTGGTTTATTTGGGAGGTGGTTATATTTTAGGACTTATCAGGAATGAATCAACCGTTGTCTATAGACAAGTATTAAGTTCTGATAATGGCGCAACATGGACAGACCAAGGAGCTACAGCAATAACAGTTGATGCCCCTCAACCTGCATGGCTTGCAACATACTTAGGCTTAGATGGTCGCAGAATGGTAGTAGCTTATTACTCAAACCTTGAAGTGAAAGCTATTTATGGCACTGCAAAAGACCTTATCGCAGGTGTTTCGGGTTGGAAACAAAACACAATAGCTACCGTTAGTAATACCGCTTTGGATGCAGGAAAATACCCGTCAATAATTCATCCTTTCGACCAGCCTTATGGCGTTGGATTTTATTGGTATCAGGCAAGTTCAACTGTAGCTCCATTGGGTTTTGTTATTGCTCCAAAAACAAATGGTGTACCACAGAATGTCACATTTGCATCTACGGTCACTATTGGAGGACTTACATCAGGGCGAGTACCATTTGTTTCAACAGGCGGATTGATTACCAATGACGCATCGTTTACTTATGATAACAGTATAGCAAATTTAACTATCGCTAAAAATCAAAATGGCACAACTGGATTAAATTTAACTAATACAACCTCTGCCGGTGGTTCTGGCACTACTATAAACTTTAATAATAGCTCTGGCGCAAGTGTTGGTCAATTATTTAAAGGCTCCCCAGGTACAGGCGCATACAAAACATTTACTGCAAGTGCCTTTGGTATGTACAATGGAGTGGCTGGCGATATAGCGTTATTAAATGACTATGCAAGTGGTGCTATAACTCTTGCTGCGGGTGGGCACAGCACCGCAGATTTAACAGTAGCGTCTTCAGGAGCAGTATCTATATCAGGGGCATTAACCGTAACTGGGTTATCAACTTTTAATGGAGCGTTGGCGGCGGCATCAGGTTCAAATAAATCAGTAGGACAAGCCGTATTAGTTGGAGGCACAGTAACGGTTAGTAATACACGTGTTACAGCCTCATCAATTATTTTTCTCACCGATGCCACTACGGGTTCTTTAGTTAATATCGGAACGCCAACCGTAGGAACAATTACAGCGGGAACATCTTTTGTAATAAACAGTTCAAATGCTTTAGATGCCTCGGCAGTAAACTGGATAATAATAAACAATATGTGGTTGTTGGTTATTTTTTGTTTATTACCTACAGTATTATTTAGGAAAATAAAAGGAACGAGGGATGTGTTTTTAAAGGAAGATTAAATGGCAAAACGATTAAAATATTACATCTGGCGTGTCAGTGATGGGTATTATTTAAAAACAGTTTATCCTTTAGGTATGACCAACGTGAAGTCGGAGCGATTAGTTTATACCAACAAGAAAAAAGCAAATAAGTTTCAGAACACTATTACTTTCGGGCAGCTTTTAGGTGTTGGCATTACCATACTTGGCGCAATAATAATCTTTGTGGTAATGGTCAACGTGCGGCTGTCCAACTTAGAAAATAATCAGACAGGCTTAAAGGATTCCTACCGGGAGTTCAACAATAAACTGGATAAGTTCATAGATGTTTACAACAGCAAGACAGATAAGTTCACCACTGATCTAAACGACATAAAGATTTTGCTTCACGACAAAGTTGATAAAAAATAAAACCCAAAAATTATGAACCCCTTACAAGTAATCATTGACTTCTTTACCGAAATGATAAATCGGATAAGGGCAAAATCACCTGCGTTCTTTAAGCGAATACAACTGGCGATGGCTGTACTTACCTTCGCCGGTTACTTCCCTTCAATACTACAGCAGTGGTTTAATATTACAGTAAGCGGGCACGTTATTCATATTTTCGAGAATGTAGCACACTACTGCACTGGTGCATTCATAACGGCGATGATGTCATCTAAATCCAACGTGGTAGGACAAACAGATAGTGGAATAGAAGTAAAGGTAACGGATGAAAATAAAATGCCTTTCAGTGCGGCGGCAGAAAAAAAGGAAGTAGATAAAATAAAGCCACCACCAGATACAATTGATGTACCGGGGAAAGTTGACCTATCATCTATGACTACTGCCGCACCAAATGATGATTCGCTAAAACACTAAACCTATATGCCTAACCCCAAATGGTTCACACAGTCAGAAAAAGTAGTAAGGCAATTTATGGCTGATACTTATGGCAACTTTAAAATAACAGGTAAGCCCGTAGTGTTAAAAGATATAGCGTTTATACGTTATAGTGTGGAGAAAAATAAACCATACAAAGTAAAGAGAAACATGAATATAATCTGCACCATTGATAACGGAAGTGTTATAACGGTTTATGAGGACAGCAATGAGTTTGCAGCATCAGAATATTAAATAGATATATTATGTACCAAATACGCCAGTACGACAATATCGCAGACGAAGAAACATACAAAGAGATTAAGAAAACAAAGGACAGGTATGCAGCAAAAGTTGCCATGCTACAGTTAGCCGATAAGGAAGTAAACAGCGCATGGATATTGTGGCAGCAGGACGGTGAGGATTGGATAAGGTTGCAGACAATACAAAACACATTTTAATCACTTATAAAAATTACAATTATGCCAACAGAAGCGCCCCTTTACGGGATAGAAAACTTAAAAAAATTAGTTCACTTTGGATGTGCCTTTATGAGACAAGTATTTGTTTCAGGTTCGGATGGGTGGAAATGGACGGATGCGTTTGCTTTTATAGATGAGGTAGCCGAAATCCCCGGCGTTGTAAAATCCCTCCCTGCTATTAAACAGGAATTGGCAGACCTTGATATTGCCGAAAGAAAAGAGTTGTACGATTACATTGTTGAGGAATTTGATATTCCTAATGACAGGGTTGAAATGGTTGTTGAAAAATCATTAGGATTTGCCATTACAGGGGTAGCCTTGTATGAAGAATGGAAAACAATTAAAGGATGAGATACAGCAAAACATATTCAAGGGCAGCTACAATAGTAATGGCTGCCCTATTGTGGGCATCCTGTAATCCTGCAAAAATTGCAATGCGACAAGTTGACCATGCTATTTTAACTCAACCGGCTATTGCTGCCGCAGAATTACGCAAAGCCTTTCCCTGCACAATACTTTCAAAGATAGATACGGTTATTAATAACCACGATACAACAATATGGGTAGAGTGTCCGGGGGCAGTTCACGATACTTTAACGGATGTGCTAACGGACACTATTAATCATACTATCGTAAAAACAAATACAATACGTGTTCCTGTTACGTTGCCAATACAAGTTAAAACAGTAACAAAGTATGTAAAGGACAGTGCAGACAATGCAGTTTATGAGGGGAGGATAGCCACGCTTACAAAGGACTTAGAAAAGTATCGTGGAAGGTCTGAAAAACGTGGCGCATTAAACCTATGGTTAATTATCGCTTGTGCCGTACTGTTAGTTTTAAATATTTTGCAATGGAAATTCAAACGGGTAGAAAAAACAGCCAACACAGTTATTAATGATGTGAGAAATATAGCAGGTAAATAAATAAACGTTTTTATGAAAAATAAAACTTCCATTCAACGGGCAGCACTTTTGCACCCTTCACGCAGAGATAATTTTATAGCCTTTATAGATGAAATAGAGGCTACCTATCCAGATATTGATAGTGTGCTGATAGTACAAGGATTTAGAACATTTGCAGAACAGGACGCATTGTACGCACAAGGTAGAACTACTCCGGGCCATAGAGTAACTGCGGCAAAAGGCGGCCAAAGTTTTCATTGTTTCGGATTGGCCGTTGACATTTGCCCATTTGTTAATGGTAAACTTGATTGGGAATATGAGTTTGCTAAGTTTGCAGGGATAGCCCAAAAATATGGTTTAACGTGGGGAGCAGCGTGGCATGACTACGATCACTTTGAAGATAATTGCGGACAAGGCCCAAGTGGTTGGAGATGGGCGTTAAATAAATACAATGCAAAAGATTTTATTCCCGGCACAACTTTTATCAATTTGGACAAATAAAAAAAGCCACACTAAGAATAGTGCAGCTTATACCTTAAACCAAAACAACCCATCGGTAACTACCCGACCAACTAAACTATTTTTTACTGTCTGTGAAGTGTTGGTGATTCCTCATCCAACAAATCAGTTTTTTCTTCCCCAGTATTAGCACTATTATTTTCACAGGCAGCAGTTAGGTATTGTTTTAATCTTGGATTACTCCAATCAATACATTCCCCTACATCAAATAAGTGTTGTACTGCCATTGCTAACCCATCTCCTGAATACCAATAAGAGACTAATAAACTGAAAGCATAGTCTGACTTATTGCTTTGCCAATTTTCTTTAAGAAGATAATTCGGTATTTTAATTTCAAAATTCTTAGTCATGTTGTTTTGTTTTAGGTTTAATTGTCCAAATTTCAATATAAAGTTGTTGTAGTGTCATGCTATTTGCCTCCCATCCAAATGCTGAACATTTGATTTTAATTCAATAGGGAATAGTTTATTGAAGTGATCGGTAGTAATACGCTCTCCGTAAACGGTATAGTAATACGTCCCATCCTGCCCATTGAATGTAAATGTATGCCGGTATCGTTCTTTCTTAGCCGCTATATAATCTCTTATATTACCTCGTGGTTGCTTTTGTGTTGACATGAGTAGTTAGGTTTATTGATTTATGAAAATTAGTTTTTACCCTTCAATATCAGCTTCGGCTAAATCCCCTAACCATTGGGCAATATCTTTTTTAGGCAACTATATATGAGTTGGGACAAAAATAAATAAAAATAAGGGAAGCACGATCTGTCATACTTCCCTTACCGATAGGTTACTTATCAGTTGGTTTAGGTATCATTACATTAAACTTGCGTTGAACGCAATATAATGCTACCGTCCCGACAACAACACCTACTGCAAATGCAATAAGTGTATGCTTGCCATTGATCTTTAAAGAACCTACCCCTGTTGGAATTGTTATACCTTCCATGATGGGTTAGTAACGGAGCTATTTTAAAAGATTTACGGTCTTAGGGTAGCTCCCTACTTTTTTTATCAGCAATAGCTAACTTTTCTTTTTTGTGCCTTTTTTGGAGGCTCCTGCGCCGGTCACCGATATTGCGATCATATCATCAAAAGAGCCGTTAAACTTGACTTTAGGCTCGTAAGTAGATGCCCGCTTTTTGTTTTTTTTCTTGTTAATCGCCTTTGCCATATTGTAAAATAACAGAATTTAAGTTACCTTTGAAAAACAGGAAACCCCTGCACACCACTTGCGTCTAATGAGAAACCACTCATGAGATGGCTGGTGTACAAGGTTCACGGTAGATATATTGTTACCGTTATTTGCCTGCTTTGTTGCTTCGACACAACTATTTTAAAATGGGCTTTATGCCCTTTTTTTATTTGGAAAATGCTTTAATGTTTTGAATCTGTTTAATTACCGCATCCCAATCCGCTTGCGTCATGTTTTCAAAAACTGAAAACGTCAACTCTTGACCTCTAACATACAATGATAGCTTTTTCATTGAACCCGCATTTGAATTACTATCATGAAGTGGGGTATGTTGGATAGGAGATTTATGTTTCTCTTGTATATTGGCTTTTTTAGTCGTAGAGGGGCTTGACCCACTCTGCGACTTTGTTTTTGTTTCCTTTATGACTTCTGGATTAATAACAATCTCAGCACCGGCGTTAAAGTTGTTATCAGCATCTATAAGCCCTAAGAACTTCGCATTTTCTAAGAAGATTTTAGTAGCCTGTTTGGAACCTGGGTCACTAAAATCTTTATCACGAACAAGATCAATTCTCAACCCTTCCTCTGTTACCAGTTTCCCATTGACATGATTGATTAACCACTTATAAATAACTGGGGATTGAAATGCAGTCAAATAAATAGCATTCTTCTCACCGTCCTTCGGTGTTCGTAATGCTCTACATATTGCAGAGTTTGCAGAAAAACCTTTACCACGAACTGCGGTCATCCATCCGTATTGGGTGGCTGTTGACGCAAAAGTATCAACTTCTCTAACTGGTACACCGCCGTGTTTAGCAAGGTCGGCATACTTTAATACAGTATCGCCGACTTTCTCAAAGACAGAAATACAAAACTTTTCAACGTCTTGTAAATTCTTGCCCGGATATGATGATGATCTCTTTCTCATGATGTAAATTTAGCGCACTTGTATATATAAAACGTATTTTAAACAATATATTTTTCATATCGTTGAATATCAATGAATTATACGATATTTATTGCGTCCTAAATAAATAAAACTTAGCCTACCGACCTAAAACTTACAAAATTTATTCAAAATAATTAGGTAGTTAATGGGACAAACATTATCTTTACTTTATAAACATCAGCGATGGAAACTCAATTCAAGAACTTACAACAACTACTGGATTTTTTCAAAGAAGAATCTACTTGCAAAAAATGGTACGAAGAAAAGCGTTGGGGCGGTAACGTTAGTTGCCCACATTGCGGTAATGCAGGAAAAATATACCATACCAACAGAGGATATAAATGCGGGGAAAAACTTTGCGCTAAGAAGTTTACTGTTATAAGCGGTACTATTTTTGAAAACACAAAGATCAGTTTGCGCATTTGGTTTGGTGCAATGTATTTGATCTCTACATCAAAGAAAGGTGTTAGCTCTTTACAGCTTGCAGAACAATTGGGCATCACGCAAAAAACTGCTTGGTTTGTCAACCACCGTATTCGTGCTATGCTGACAGACAGCCACACAGATAAATTTACTGCCGTAACACAGATAGATGAAACGTTGGTTGGGGGCTTGAACAAAAATCGTCATGCAGACAAAAAACATAAGAATACACAAGGAGGAAAGGGTAAAGCTATTGTGTTAGGTGCATTGGGATTGAATGGGAAAGTGAAAACAAAGGTTATTCCTAATACTGAAATCGCAACAATCCTTCCTATAGTTAAAGACTGGGTAAAAGAGGACACAATTATGGTGACGGATGAAGCCCGACAATATCACAAGTCATTGGATGCGGACTTCTTACACGTTGCTATCAATCACAGCGACGGCGAATATGTGAAAGGCGCTTTTACTAATAACGGTATTGAGAATTTTTGGAGTACATTCCAACGTGGTATTATAGGTATCTATCACTTCGTTTCCCCACAGCATTTGCACCGCTATACGACTGAATTTGAGTACCGATTTAACAATAGAAAAGAGACGGGGGTAGATAAGTTTGAAACAGCTATAAAAGGCGCTGATACTAAGAGGTTGAAATACAATACTTTAATTGGAAAATAATTGGTACAGTAGATATTTCGTAAATTTGCAGGAATTAAATTTTACAATTATGGGAAGTATGAAAGATGAAATGATGGATCAACAGGAAGCTAACAGAGATAGGAAGTTAGCAGAGATTCTTGGAATCAGTTACGGTGAATTGTGTGAAGCGGAATGGGAGATTGATGAAATGACAAACAATGACGGATTAGTAACTGATGTGCAAGTACATTTTAGTGAAGCCACTCCAAAGGCTATTTTGGAGAAAATTGAAGGCATTGGACACGACGGACGTGTTTCGATTGGTTTGAATGCCCTTGATTGAAAAAAGTGAATTTAGTAACTTGAAACGGCGCTCTGAATTGAGCGCCGTTCTTTTTTACTATTTTTGTCCCAACTCATATATAGTTGCCCTTTTTTATATACTTTATAGTTTTCGGGATAGCCAAAATGTAAGCGGTATTTTTCTTTTAATTGCGGCAGCGTAAAATTAACAGTAATGGTTAGCGTTGTCATTGGTAGTAGTTTTATCGTTTATTTTGAAATTACTAATTTGCCTCTCTTTAATTCATACCATGTATTAGCCTTTACTTTCTTACCATCTACCTTAAAAGATAAAATGCGTAGTATTTCTAAATTATCATTCCTTTCGGCTATTACTATCCAGTTATTTAGGTTGCCCTTTACTTTGTTTTGATAACCTACAGCAACGGCTACGCTGTCTTTGGCATCAGTTTGAGCGCACGAATAAGAAGCGATTGTAAATGCTGCACCACTGTCACCGCTATTGGATGCTGCACCCCTGTAACCGCTATTGGATGCTGCACCACTG
>Ga0193718_1000015_pt1 | contig 33156 bp, 40 predicted proteins | sample U2a1metaG_FD_144918 | JGI IMG/M metagenome (GOLD analysis project Ga0193718, IMG submission 144918) | Soil microbial communities from a riparian zone of the East river system, Colorado, United States - U2a1 | ecosystem: Environmental > Terrestrial > Soil > Riparian zone | place: USA: East River... | reverse complement strand
CGTTGAAGGGTGACAACGATGAAAGTAATTCAACCGACGTGTTGGATGTGCGGGAAGACCCCGAAGTTCTGGGAAGTTCCAGCACACAAACATTTCTGCAGTGATGATTGCTTCAACAAATTCAAACTTGGAGAGAAACCAATGAGTTCAGTTACGACAAAAGTTCCCAGCCGCACACGCAAAGGGAAGTCTCACACGGTGACAAACAAGCAGGGCGTTTTCTCTTGTTCGTGTGAACGATGGGTCAATACATCGCCTCGTAAAGATTGCGACCACATCAAATCAGTAAAGTCCGGCAAGCCACTTCCAACCAAGGAGCAGACCATGAAAGCAAAGAAAGTCGCAAAGAAAGCAAACCCCTCGATTTTGGCCGTCAAGACAACCCGAGCCGCGCTCATCAATTTGCTGAAGAAGAATGTCGGCAAGCTGGTGGCCATGAAGGCCATCCACGCCGAAGTGAAGCGCGTGAAAGGCTGGGATGACCCGAAGCTGGTCGCAAAGAAAGTTGCGAAGCAGCAGAAGTCAGTTGCCAACTGGGCCAAGCAGCACGAGTTCAAACTCGTGGCGTCGACCAGCGGCATGAAGTTCCAGAAAGCGGCGTAGATTATGGCGCACTAGTTGCGCCTGTTGTACTCGTTGTTTCATTAGAGTATTTGTGGCTATACGGGACTATCGGAGCCGTTACCATTCCAAAGTCTCACGAGTGCAACAGGGGCAACTAGAAATCGGGTGCCAAGCTAAGGAGAAACTAATGATTACAGTTAACAAAATCGTTAATGACATGCGGTCTTACGGAATTTCAATCCGAGGAAACGATGGAGAGGAGGAACTTCACATCTTGGGATCGGGTGGTCAAGATGGTTCCATCGCAACAGTTATCGTCGCTATGGAAGTAGATGGCGGCGCAAAGATTCTTCTCAACGAAAGAGTCAAAGACGAGATGTTTCTCGATCGAGTGCGAGACGTTATTACTCGGTGGATTAATGGCGGCGATAAAGTTGAGTACATTATGGGGTTCGTCAAAGCACATTGGCCAGCAAGTGCCCACACACTTTGAAAACGGAGAAACCAAATGAACTTCATGAAGAAAGTAAATGGCAAGGAAGTTCCGGATGATTACTGCGATGCTTGCGGTAAGAAAGTAGCCGACATCGAATGTGGTCACGGAATGATGTGTGAAGGATGTTACATCCAGGTACATGGCTCACTTGAAGCCGTTTGTGAGGCCGTATGAAGAAACGAATCATCAAGATTGTCGCCAAGCTGTTATCGTTGTTGAGTCACAACACTCTAGATCGTGTCTCCAGGTTGGCACGAGAGTTTCAGCATCGAGAAGAAGATGCTTGGTTCCGTAACAAACGAACTGGCGAATGGCAACAGTGTCGCTTAGAGGACACCGATTGGGGCGATCCCATAATGCAGGAGAGTGGTTGCAGCGGCGAGTTCGCAAACGACTTTCGCAAGAAAGACTTGTATGATGGTTGTCCTCGTTGCAATGAAGACGTTGCAGACAACGTTTCTGAACCAGACGTAATGGCTAGATGGGGGTTTAGATAAAAATCTATGCCGGGCATGAGGCGCAGTACAAAGAGTGAGTTACGGATGTTACGTGAAATGATTTGGCATTTCTGTACAATAAAGAAGTGCTACTTCTGTAGAAAGCCTCTTCTCGATATGGATGAGGATAAGATGCGTTTTGGAAGACGCGACTTTCCTCCAGTTCGGGTGAAACTGTGCATCCATCATAGAGATGAGTGCAGGAAGAATAACAAGAAAGATAACCGGAAGCCGGCACATTCCAAGTGCCATAGACAGCATCACATCAAAAAGAATCCTCCGAAAAGGAAACGTCATGCCGAATGATGATGAAGTAATCTTGTTGGAACGTTACCAAGCCTGGGCAGATCTAGGCTGGGTACTTCCAGGCTTAACGAATCGTACGCACACTCACATTTGTACCGGATGTCGTGCAGAAGTTTCGTGTCTTTGTATTGACCTACTTGCAAAGCAAACAGTTTGTACACAGTGCTTGATGAAAGCATCAGCATAGAAACGGGTGCCAAGATCATGGATAATCTAAGTAAACTCAACAAAGTGAGGAAACCAATGGCACATGCCACACGAGCAGAAGCGTTAGGTCGAGCAATCGATGTTCTCCAAATGAACCTTGCAGGCCAGAATACTCCAGGAACGGTGCAGCCTTATTTCTTTGACAACGGACACACAGACGAAGAGGCTGTTGAAACTTTAAAGAGAATGCTTACGACTCTCGAAAGCATGAGTAACCGATCGGTGCGTAGACCATTGTAGATACAGGCGTAGATTTACGTTGACATTGACCTCAACAAACCATTATAATAACCATAGGCCGTAGGTGTATAAAACACCCGGCCTAAAGACCTCTTATTTAGTGGAGGTCAATTTTACGTGGTTTTCGGAGGAAACGATGAAGTGGAAGAACGTAGCGAGCAAGAAGCGTCATTTGGGTGAGTGGTTGGGAGCGACACTTTGCGGTCGCGTTACCAGCAAAACTTATTGGGTGAAATACCTTCCACATCGTGGGCGATTCGGTGGAAGACGCGATTGCAAACGTTGTACTCAAATTCACAATCAGTAAAACAGTTAAATCGGGTGCCCAGATTATGACAACGAAAATTACAAGAGAAGATCGTGCGACAGCGTGTTCTATTTGTTATCCCGGAGAATCCGCTTTGGGAGTATGCGAAGAACACGAACAACAAGCTTGTATTAGAGCTGCCGAAAAGAACATTTCAGTTGATGATGCATTAGGTGAGATGTATTGGGAAGCAGTCGAAAACTAACCGGGTGCCAAGCCGCAGTATAAAATTCAAACTCCGAATAGGAGCAAGGAGAAATACAATGGCAAAATCGAAGAAGTCTTCCAAGTCAACCTCCGTAACCGTTTCAGCAGCGATGAAAGATCCAGCTTTGAGTGTTATGTGTCCTCGCTGCAGCGTTTTTCCTGTAGGAAAATCGAAAGGCAATAAGTGCTTGCCTCACGAAGAGCGTATCAGACTTTCGAAAGTTCAGGTCTCAACGGAAACTGCCGCGAAGATTGCTAGCATTGGGAAGTCTTCCACTGTTCCAGTTTTTGAGAAGCCAGATCCCAAAGCAAAGCTTACTGCAGAACAGAAGAACGTTGTTGACTTGATTATCGAAAAGATCGAGGCGCAGGGGAAGCATGCAACGTTTGTTTCTCCTGTTACAGTCGGTCCAATCATCTCGACATATCGTTTCTTTCCTTTGAAGAAAACGAAAGTCGCGCACATCGAAGCGATGTCAAAAGATTTCGCAGTTGCATTGGGATCAGAAACGATTGTTGTGAAGCGGATGCCTGGTGAGTCTGCAATCGGTGTTTTCGTTCCCAACAAGATCAAAACCATTGTGGAGTACGAACAGACCCTTCCGAACGTTGCTCAGTATATGGCTGAGCCAACCAAAGACGGGCACAAGAAGATTCCGATTAATCTTGGAATCACCAGCAACGGTGATCCATTCGTTGATGATCTGACTCAGCAGCCGCATATGCTGATCGCCGGAACAACGATGGGCGGCAAGTCAACATTGTTGCACGGAGTTGTTACCACCATGGCCAACTCGTTGACTCGCGACGAACTTCAGCTGATTATCTCTGATACGAAGGGGGTTGAGTTCGCAGATTTTACGACTCTGCCTCATCTCCGTAATGGTGAGAAGTCAATCTGCAAGAACTGGGCCGACACAGTCATGGAGTTGGATTGGGCATGCAAAGAATCCGAGAGTCGGCTTAGTCAGTTTGCCACGTTTCCTGGGGTGAAGAATATTCACCAATACAACGCCAGAGCTGCAAAGACTCCTGGCATGCGGAATATGTGTTACGTTGTAATCGTGATCGACGAGCTTGCCGATCTTATTGGTCCGGCTCGTGATCGTTCAGAAGCGAAACTGAATTCCGATAAGCTCAGTACTCTTGCGAGTCGCTCTCGAGCTGCTGGAATTCACATCATTGCCTCGACTCAACGCCCAGATGTGAAACTCATCAAGGGCCAGATCAAGGCAAATCTTCCGACAAGACTTTCGTTCAGGCTTCCATCGTCTCAGGATTCCCGAACGATTCTCAACACGAAGGGAGCAGAGAACCTTATCTCTCAGGGGGATATGTTCTACACTTCGTCAACGTCTCCGGAGTTGAAACGGTTGCACGCTCCGCTCATTACTTCCGATGAGATTGCAAAAGTGCTTGCTTCAGTTCTTCTACGTCACCAGGAAGCGCAGAAAGTGAAAGACCAGGTGTATGAAGAAATGGAGGAGCGGAAGGCGATTCAGGAAGCAGACGATGTTAAGCCGTCTGCTTTTCTTTCGTCCTACAGACAGTGAGGTGAGTCTTGAAGTTGATAGTAACGATCAATGTAACGTTCGACTTCGGAGATCCTAATCCAAAAGCTTTCGATATTACGGAACTTGAGGAAGAGATCTCCGGAGTCGTATCGGGATGCCAAGGGTTCGAGAATAAGTGTTGGGTCGGACCTGTAAGCATCAGTTTCATTTCAATTCAGGGTGCCAAGCCCACGGAGAAATCACATGGTACCGAATCTGGACAAGAGAATGTTGGAGGACCAGTTGCCAAAAGAATTGAAGCAAGTAAAACGGGAACTCAAAAACGCACAGGACAGACTTCAGGGAGTCCAACAGGAATTAGACTTCGCACAAAAAGACGTGCGAAATCTGGAGATTGAAGAAATGGCTTTGGAGACAGGTATACAGGGAGTTGGTCTTCCCATTAGTACACTAATCGAAGCCATTGAGGCAGTTCAATCCGAAGATGTGAAGGAACAAACGGCTCAGCTTTGCCGGGTTGTTAAGATCCTCGCTCTTCACATCCAACGATTGGAAACAGAACGGAGGAAACGTGTTGGACCTAGTATCTGAAATTGTTGTTTTCGCCTGCGTGGTAATGGCACTAGTCGCCGCTGTTATTACGCTACTGGTGGAAGTAGGCTACATCCAGTAAAAACGTTCAACCAAATCTGTATAATAAGGCTGAGAGGAGGTTCTGCCATGTCGACTACGCCAGCACGTCGCGCTCGTAGGGCAGCGGCACAGGCAGTACAATTGAAGGTAAAGTCCAATTCTCTTATCGTGAAAGACCTAAGAGATTTGTATAGAGAAGATCCAAACAAAGCTCTTGACTTTGCCTTCGAGGTTGTAGGAAAAGAAAAGTACCAGCATGCGTTACAGTGTTACCTGCATGACCACATGGCACCGGTCGCATTCGTGCTTGCGATGAAACGTTGTCTAGCTTAAGGAGAAAAGTATGACTTCACTATCTGCCACATCGATCCTAGAGCTGATGACTCTGCGATCTAAACTTGCAGCGCTGAAGAAAAAGGAAACAGAACTTACTACTGCTGTAAAGGAAGAACTTGAAAAACAGGCAGGACGTCCTCTCAAGGATGGAGACATTGAGGAGTATGGTCCTAGCTCTTGTCCCTTCAAGTTCGTCCTTCGGGTGAGTAATCGTTCAGGTGTTAGTTGGCGGGATGAGTGGTACGATCTCGCAGTCCAGAAGTGGGGTGAAGAGGCTGCAACAAAGCGTGAAGTAAAAATGATGGTGGATTCAGAGAAACCAGTTGGTGCTCTGAAGGTGGAGACCAACGAAAAATTCGTGAAGAAGGAGAGAGCCAAGCAATGACTCGGGTGACGAGTAAAGAGCTAACGACAATGATTGAGCTACGTCATGGCCAGCTAGGTGACTGGCCAAAAGAAATACGACCACTACTCAATCGGGTGCCAAGCCGCAGTTCAAAAAAGATCTCAGTCGAAGTCTCACAAGTTCGATTGGGATATAGACCAGCGTTAACAAAACGGGCCCGTCGTATGGCAAAGAAACGTTTCAAGAAGCTTCCGCATGTCGGATGATAGAGACAACATTCGTCAAGCGAAAGAGTTGTTGATTGAGATGCAACGAGAGCTGGTGTATGTTCCCAAAAGGAAAGACATCCCAGCTCTCGTTGATCGTCTTGTCAAGAAGTCTCATTTGCGACACAGTGTTCGTGAACATTATTTTAGACTGTACGCACATGAGGCGTTGATGGGTTTGAATACACTTTGTTTCTATTTCAAACGAAGGAGACACCATGACAAAGAAAGGCACCAAGCCTCTACCAGCAAGATATCGCAAAGTAGCAAAAAAGAAGGGAGTAGTTCACGCCACGACATCATCACCAATAAAGAACGCTACAAAAAAGGTAAGTAAACCTGCAGTCTTTATCTCTCGTCAATACAAGACGGAGGATCTGTTCCTTCCAGATATTCAATTGCCGAAACCATGCCCCATTGTAATTTCGATCACAAAGAATATAGTTTCAGTTCAGATCGGCCCACGAGATTGTAATTGGGATACGGCATCGGGTGAGTTGATTGGCTGTGGAACGTCACTAGTCCCAGTTGAAGTACCAATAGCATCTGAACCTGTTGAAGGAGTTCTCGAAAGTGACATCGAGACTTTTGAAACTTCTTTAGACATAACCGACGAGAATCCACCCGATCCAGATGACGAAGAAATTGTAAAGCCGTAGTACCAGCCAATCAACCTTAACCAGGCGAAAGCCGGAAAGATCCCCATGGCAAAGAAATCAAATGTTGTAGCAATTGAAGAAGTAGTCAACAAGGCTGCCGATGAAGTCTTATCCGAAGTGAAACCAAAGACAGACAAGAAGCTTCTGAAGGCCGCGGAAGATGCAGTCCGCAAACTTGACAATGTTCTTTCTGATCTTCACAAAGTTGCATATGATTTCGACGATATCACTCAGAGCATTATTTCTGTGGATGTCGATCCAAAGGATGATGATCGTTTTCATGAGGCGAGTGAAGTTACTCATGCAACGGCTACGACATTGTATTTCCTAGTCGCGAGAATGGCTCGGAAGTATGTCGGCAAAGAGATCGATAACCTTTCAGCCAAGAAGAGAAAGTCTTTAAAGAGGTAATCTGTGGGCGCAATATCTGTTGCGCCTGCTGTACTAGTACGAAGCCCTTCGGGTTAATGAAATCGTGTCGTAGTATAGAAGTGCACGATCATAGTATCGTTCGTGAAGTACGAGCGAGAGTAGCTTCGATTCTACTAGTACAGCAGGGGCAACAGAGGAGGAAACAATGTTGGATGATAAATGGAAGTTAATCTTGGAGTGGATAATAGTTGTATTTGTAGTAATCGTAATGGTACTAGCGATACCATCTGCGAGCACTCTACTCAGGATGTTTCACTAATGGGTTGGCTCAATCTCAAAGAACAACGACGGGCAAAAAGAAAGTTTAAGATCCAAGCATTGTACATGTGCGATCATTGCCATAAGCCAATTCCAATTTATGACTTCCCAGTAATTGATCCAAAGGGAGGCTATCATCCTTGGCCATTGGGAGTCCCGACTGCGGCCAAGTGTCTATCGTCCCAGGAACCAAAAGTAACGTATCATCTGCATCCTTGCAATGATGAATTGTGTGGGAAGCGTCCGATGACGTTTGAGTATTTCAAACCGTTTAAGAAACTTCGACGTAGTGTTCGCCACGCAGTTAAGAGTGTGATGAGGCGTGTTAGAGAAAAACCAAGACCAGGATATTGGACAAAGAAAAAGCTTGTAGAGAAGATGGAGCATCACGGCGAGACTGCAGTCAAGAAAGCGATCAAGTTTCTTCGTAAAGAAAAACAAATCAGAAAGAAGGAAGGTGGCTACGTAGCTAGGGTGTGAGTCAATAAAATTCGTAGTATCGATCGGAGAGTTATAATGGCAAGAGTGAAGTATAAGAAACCAAGAGCAAAAAAGGTTAAGCCTCCGAAACCAGTTGCTCCCGATAAGCCAGTACGGCCAAAGAGAAGTCAACTGAAAAAGATCTATCGAAATTTGATAACGACAGATACTAGTCAACGGGTGACGGCATTAGCGCAAGCAATGGAGTGGTTCGATAAAGTTAGTAAATACGTAGCGTGGATGACGTTGTATAAGCAGAAATTGGCTTGGGACGCAAATCCGTGGACTACAATCCAACTGCGCTTCAAGAATGCGCTAGAACTCGCTAGGACGCAAGGAAACAATACTCTACACGACCCACTTAAAGAGAAATACTACATTAAAACCATCGAAAACTTCGAAAAGATGGTGAACGGATTTAAACCACCGTTAGTGCGTATGGTGTTAGATAAGTACGACGCACAAAAGGCAAAGTTGGAAGATCGTCAAAAGAAGTTCCGAAATAGATTTGGAGAGTTTCTTGAGTTGATGCGTAAAGCATTACAACCCAGAAATCCTGAAGGCAAACGAATCGAGTTACGGGTGGACAAGATATCGTCTCCGTTCAGGATTGACGCTGAAGGAAATGTTACATTCGATAGGAAAGTAGTTTCCAATCTTCGAAGAATGACACGAAAACATGGAATGATGTCAGCTGCATTACAAATGATTCCAGTCTTATCGGAAGCAGCTGCGAGGGTTCCTGAACTAGATCCAAAGGGTCATAAGACAGGACGTATGATGGCATCGAAGCGAAAAATAATTGCAGCTGAACGTCAGATGTGGAACTGCCTTCACCAGTATCAAATGTTAGACCCAAAGCCAAGGAAACTTGTTCGTAGACTTCGTAAAAAGAAACCTACGGTACAATGACATTATGACATTGACATGGGGAGTCAACGGTTAACGTTGCAACCGATGCGTGACTAGCGGGTCTCTTGTTGGTTTCTCAACCTGCTGGTTGCCCGGGAGTCGGTTGGATAGCACCTAGTTCTCACCCGGCTAGCTGCAGTCCTCCCCGCCAGGATTAAAATATGAAAGAAAAATGGCATCACTTTAGAAAAGGATATTACGAAGTATCAAACTTTGGTAGAGTACGTAGAGCTAAGCCAGGTATAAACACTTGGAAGGGGAGATTACTTAAGTTTGATTGTGATTCTAAGGGCTATCCGCATGTTACTACGTTTGTAAAAAACGTAAAGAAAAGACATGCGATACATGTATTAGTTGCTAGAAAGTTTATAGGCCCTATACCATCGGGAATGGAAGTAAATCACAAAGATTTGAATAAAGGAAATCCGAGATTTGATAATTTAGAGTATCTTACTCCAGAGCAAAATATGCAACATGCTAGAGCCAATGGAGTTAAATTTGGAAGGAAACGAAAAAGGAAGGAGGTGTAATGCCACTACCAGAACAACTAGTCAATATGTTAGTTCAACAAGCAATGGAAATGGATGAGGACTATCCAGGCAAACGTAAAGAATACGTTCGACTGAAGTCCATCGAGATTGCAGTTGAACTCGCAGACAGAGTTATCATCGCAGCATCAGATGGCTCTGTAGAAGAAACGGATTATCTTACATCTCAGGTTGCGTTGAAGTTTTCGGAGAAGATAGCAAACGCATTGACTTCAAAACTACTCCGGAAGATGATGAACGAAGAATCAAAGTCCAAAGATGTAGCACAATTGGATTTTGAAGACCATAACAGGTAACATAGCATCGTCACTTCGATTCTGACCATAAGGAGAAGTATATGATGAACAGGTTGTTTCGTGTGTTTGTGTTGTTGCTTGTGGGATTAGGTGGTGTGTCGCAAGCTCAGTTGTGTGCGACATACAAAAAGGATTATGGCCCGTTCCGTTATCTGAGTAGTGAGGATACTACGGGGCATTTTTCAGGGTGGCATCAATTCATCGATGTGCAAGGTTCCCATTGTACGTACTATCAGAGCGGAGCATATCCCGGTCCGTGTACGGCGCTTAACATCATGTATTCGACTTCCACTGTCGGTGAAGTTGGAGATGTTGGGCTTGGGTTTATGCATGAGACAGCCAGCGATGATGCAGACGGTGCCGCTACGGCAACGGCTCCTAATTCTGCAACCTCTACTAGTGAGGGAGTAGGAGCTGTGAAAAAGTGTTTGGTAATTGGTTGTTCTTTCAGTGTGTCATTACCTGTAGCTGGTGGAGGTGTAGGCTACAGTAGTACACCGGTGTGGTCTAAGAGACATCCTTACACTAACACTTGTCTCGCGAAGAACTCGTACAAGGCTGCCGTCTGTGACGGTACGGTTAAGGATACTGGTACTGGCGACATCAATCCTTGTGGTCCGTCACCGATACTCATCGACACAAAGCATGAGGGATGGCATATAACTGATCCCAATAAGAAAGATGAATACGTTACGTTTAACTTTGGTGGCAAGCTCATCAAAGTTGCGTGGCCGGATTATCACTATCACAACGCGTGGTTGGTGTTGCCAAAGAAAGGTATAGTGAATAGTGCCGACGATATGTTTGGCGAGTATACTTATTTCGCCAACTGTGGTGACCCTAGTCACAATGATCCTAATGGAGTCTGTGCCTTACAGTGGTGGGACTTAAAGGCTCAAGGCGGAAATACAGATGGTGTACTAGATAAGAAGGATGCCATCTGGAAGAAGCTTCGAGTTTGGATACCTACACATTGCCATCTCAATCCAGACCAACCGTGTGTGGCTTTAGATAGTGAACTTCACAATCTGGACAGCGTAGGTGTACATCGTATTAGTTTAGTCTATGCAGACGGTTCGGACTGGGTGGACCCAACCGGAGCCGGTACTGTTTGCGATGTCAAGACAATGATCAATCCTGATGATGGGGAAAGACAAAAGAGTCACGATGGTCGTTGGGCCTGTGACTTCAAACTAGCAGTAAAGAAGTAAAGAAATAAGACGGAGCGCCACTTCGTCTTTTAAGGAAAATATGAAATACGATCCAATGTTTGCATTACGGGTAGCTATATACGACCTGGATAGGAAAAAGGATCCAGTGATCGTTAAGGTAAAACAAGATTCTCCATTGGCTTTGAGAAAACTTGTTCGTGAGTTTGCTTGGAATTTTAAGAAAGAGTTACAGTACGATTTTACACAGTATAGTGTAAACGACAAGGATGACTACACTGCATATTTGATTTGTACAAAGCATAAAATTCCCAAACTGATTGTGGGTGCCTTATGCTTAAGACGTAGACAAGAACCTTGGATTTGGAAAGGTAAACCTTACATTGGTTTACAATGGGTTTGGATTCATCCTTTGTTTAGGAAGGATGGTCTGTTCAGTGAGGTTTGGCGTGAGTTAATGCGCTTGTATCCAAAAAGGTTTTTAGTGGAATGGCCATGGTCAGATGCGATGAAGAATTTTCTGCAAAAAAAGGGATATAAACTTCCGACTATAAAAGGAGCGAAACATGTCAGTAAAACTTATTAACGCTGCTTTGGATGAAGATGAGAATAAGAACATTGTCCTTCGAGGGATCGTTGATCTTGGTTCTCTTGACAAGTTGTTGATCGATAGTTATCAAAGGGAAATTCTTCCTGTCTCCAAGATCAAGAATTTGATGAAAGCGTACGAAGAGGGAAAGGTTCCGGATTTAGATTTGGGAATGCGGGGAGGAAATTATCTGGAAAAGGAAGGAGCCTTTTATCTTAAGGATGATGTCTACGTTATTGATGGTTTGCAGAGAGTCACCGCTGCCAAACGGTGTACAGTTGCTGACCATACTAGATTGCCTAGAGTCGGAGCCATTGTTCATTTTAACACAACCCACGATTGGGAGAAGAAGCGGTTTCGTATTCTCAATACCACCAATGTCAAGCTTTCACCTTCTGTGCTTATTCGTAATATGAAGGATGAGTATGAGGTAATTGATATGCTTATCCAATTGACCAAGGACAAGACTTTTGTTCTTTGTGATAAAGTTACTTGGGGGCAAGGGATGAAGAGAGATGAGCTTATCACTGGAGCTGTGTTACTCAAAGTTTCAGGCATACTTCATTCTAGATTGGGTCCTGGCCTCAGGAGTAATCATTACATGGATAGTATCACTTCTCTCCAAAAGGTCTATGATAAGTATTCTAGAAATCTTTTGCGTAAGAATATCAAGACTTTTTGGGAAGTCATGGATGAGTGTTACAAAGTTCGTTTTATCTCTTTTAAGGAAGGTGCTGTTTATCTCCGAAAAGGATTTCTCACTACACTCGCTGGTGTATTTGCTGATCATTCCAATTTTTGGGATGATGCTGCACTCAGTATGAGTAAAGATTTAAGAAGGAAGATTTCTTGTTTTCCTATCAACGATCCTGAAGTAGTTCGTTTAGCGACTCACTCTGGAGCTACTTCTAGTGATATTCTCTATCAGTTGATGGTTCGTCATATCAATTCTGGTAAAAGGACACGGAGATTGGTTCCTTCTCGGAAGAATATAAAGACAGAACAGGTAGCAGTTCAATAAGGTCTGGAGTGAAAGTGAGGGTGATTAAGTGAGATATCTTTTCAAAAGCAACAATCTCATCGGGGACGGATTGTACACAAGTGGAGCCTTACGTTCTTGGTTAAAGGCACACTACACGCCGGGTGACATAGTCTACATGCAGACTTTGCCGGATCATATTCAGCATCTCTATCCAGGAATGGTAAGGGATATGAATATTGATATGAAGATAGTTTACGAGAGACCAGAGCTTCCGTTTGAGTTCGAACATGTCTTTGATGTGACTCCTGCTTTTGTGATAAGCAACAAAGAAAAGGTTCATATCGCAGAAGCTTACGCCAAGTTGTTAGGCGTAGAACTTGAAGGAGTCGGAAGACTGAAGCTGAAGCCAACGTACATTCCCGAGTATAACGAAGATACTGAAGGCCACAATTTGGAGATTGTTGATCTCCATGATTGCATTCTCATTTCAATGTATTCGATGTCATGCTCGAGTCGTGGCAATACTCCTGGTCCCCCGAACAAGATGATTCCTTGGGAGAAGTGGAAGCCCATGATTGAGTTGTTACGGAAAGAATTTCCTAAGTTCCAGATCCGCACTTTAGGATCTGAACACGATACGCAAATGACGCCGATGGAGTTTCGACGTTTCTTACTTGGGAATTATGTTGAGCCAATGCATGCGATCCCGCTCAACAGACTAGCAATCATTATGCAGAACGCCAAGTTGCTAGTCACCATCGACAACGGAATGGGTCATCTTGCAGCGTCACAAGGACTAAATACGTTCTTGATGTATCCCAGGGCATTGATGCCGCATTACATCGTGCCGTTTGGAAATCTGAAAATGGATTACATTCACATTGATCCAGTCGCAGTATCTGTCGGAAGATTAGTATCGGGGTTGGAGTATACAATTAAACGAGTGAAGGAAGGATAGATGAAAAAGAAGAGAACCAAAAAGAGAAAATTTGTAAAGCCTCCTACTGGACTTCGTTCCAAGGTTCCAGCTGGAAGATTAGGTCCTGAGGGTGTGGGGTATCACAAAAGTTACATGTATGACAAGTTGCAGTATACTTGTCTTACAGTTGACCACATGTCAAAAGTAAATCATGACATGGTCAATGCTACATTGAAAACGATAGTCTCAGCAACTGACGCACGCCTTCTACCAGACGGAGTTAATGGTTGGGCCTGTGAGTGTCTAGACCAGAACGGACGGGTGTACGTTCTGAAGTATAAGGGAATTGAAGTCGCGTTATTTTTCAAACGTCAACTCACAGAAATAAAACTCAATCCCGGTGACAGATATCCTGAAGGGGTGATGAAAGAACCGGATGACGCCTGGCAAAGATTAGACATTGCCAGTAAGAGTGCAAGACAAGCCAATGTTGTTCTTACCGGGATGCACAACAGGATCGAGACATCGAATAAACTTTTGATTGAACGGGTGGGAACGTTATCAGAACTCAACGACAAGCTTGAGGAAGAGATTAAGAAAAAAGATAAACACATTTCAAATTTGAATGCTAAGGCGAAGAAGGAGAGGGAAAATGTCTCGGGAGGTAGGAACGGCAAGGGTAACAAGAAAGGGAGAGTTGTCTCTATCCGCAAACGTGTTTCCGGACGGACCACCAAAAAGAATAGTGGTAGGTTATCCAACCACGCCAGGCGGAGAGCTTAAGCTCTCGTTGAGAGTCGCACGTGAAGGAGAAACAGGATTTTTTACCAGAAAGGTTTATCTTCCAGCACCGAGATCGAAGGCAGTACGGATAAGTGTTCGTACTGAGTTCGTGGCAGCGAGACAGAAACCAGCAGACTATGTTGGTTATGATTTCCCTGTTTTAGTTTATCACTACCCGTACACAACCTACATCACAGTCCATATGAGGAGAACAAATGAAAGGAAAAAGAAATGAAACAGTCCCACGTGTTGCAAATGAAGCCGAAACAGTTGCCTTCAACTTCGGTGTCTTATATCGTACCATTGAAGAGCACTGTGAGCATACGGCAGCGGAGTCAGGTGGTAAAGTTACTTTCGCCGAAGTTGCCGCGCGGATGGGTGAGTTACTTTCCCGTAAGGCGCAATGGATTACCGAACTGGTGTCCGAAGTGCGGGAAGTGGGCATGGGAACTGGACCCACGGATGAAGGGAGCAAGCTCGGGGGACAGACGGCGTTACATGTTCGTCCACGCGATAGTCGCCCACTGAAGAAGAAAAGATTTTCCGCTAAGGCTCGTGCAAATATGCGGAAAGCCCAGAGAGCCCGTTGGGACAGATACAACGCCAAGAAGAAAACAGGCAAGAGCCACTCTCCAGGAATCAAAGCATACTGGGCAAGCATGACTCCGCTTCAGAGAAGTCAGGAAATTCAACGAAGACAGGCTGTTAGTGCATTGAAGAGGGCAGCAGCATAGTATCAGTTCCATAAATTGACAAGGGAGACAACAGTGAGAACCATTTGTATATTCTTGAAATTGGGTTGTACGTTGTTGTTGATGACTCTGTGGAGGTGCACAGGATCAGTAGTCTTGGGTGGCTTGTTCTGGATGGCATTGATAGCATGGGTGATGAGCTATCTGTTCCAATACAAGGTCAGAGGAAGATTTCTAGCCTTGTTGGGAATCGCATCCAACGTTTTGGTAATATCCGTGAATGGAGGCGTCATGCCGGTAGTTGGCATCCCCTCTACGTTCTTGCCTTGGGGTAAAGTTTGGGACATCTCAGGCAACGGACGGTGGCTAATGTTGGCTGACCAAGCCTCATTACACCGCTTCAGTGTTGGAGACATAATGCTCATCGCAGGCTGTTGTATTTGTACAGTGGATGTGTTGAGCAGGATGTATCCTTTGGTCAAACAACGACTAGTCGATTCATTTGGAGGAAGCATGAGATCACTCAGAGTACTTTGGACTGAAGAGGTGGGCCAAGACATTGCCGAGTATGCAGTCATGCTCGCAGTGATACTTGTCATTGTCGTTGGCACAATCCGGATGATTGGAAGTAATGCCAACACCGTTTTCAGCCAAGTAAGTAGTTCCATTCAGCAGTAAGCCTTACGTTGCAAGCCTGAAACACTCGGCACGGTGGGTTTATCCCTACCGTGCCTATTTTTATGCTTGTTTGGGTAAAAATTAGGTAAGTTGCAGGACATAATGTGTAAATGTTAGGTAAGTTATTCCATGTTTTCTCTAGTTAATATAGACTATACATATGTTAGGCAATCGGCTGTGGACATTCCTTCGCTCATGGAGATCGGAGCTTCGAGCCCGCTTCTCCAAATACCTGGTCACCAGGCAAGTAGTGAAGGTATTGTCTTTGACACATGCCGCAGAACTAGCAACGACTCCCCGCAACGAATGGGCGTTAGTCCGAACAAAACAGATTGAGGAAATCCGAGCTGTACGTGACGGACAAGTTTTTGATATAGTCGATCGTCGCAGCTGGGCGTATCCTTACCTTCCTGAAGCGTTACACCGCCTCAATCAGCCTATCCTGAAAAACACGCCGTACAATCTCCGTAGGTTCTCGGAAACGCCAATTCCCCGTAGAGCCATGAATCTGGTCAAAAACGCTGTACTATCTTTCCGCTGGCAGATAAAGCCTACGAAAGATTTTAAAGACGATGTTGATCCAGAGCGAGAACAGAGAATTCGTATTCTAACAGAAACGATGAAGCGCCCCAATAACACTGGGGAAAGCTTCCGTGATCTGTTGGAGCAGATGGTTGAGGATTTTCTTCTGAACGGAGCGGCATGTGCTGAGCATCGCATGACTCCGTATGCACCTAGACCAATCAAGTTGTGGGCAGTAGACTCCAGCACAGTTAGAATCTTTCTTGACTGGACGGAGTCTACACCGGATCGTCCACGTTATGCTCAGATGACAGGCTTGAAGGGTGAGCGTGGAATCGTAACGTTCCTGTCAGAAGAGTTGATGTACATTCGAGACAACATCCGAACAGCTACTCCGTTTGGTTTAGGTCGACTTGAAGTTTGTTTCAATTCAGTAAATTCTTTCCTTGGCGTTCAGGATATGTCGGGTAGAGCCGGTTCCGATCAAGTCCACAAGACTTGGTTGTGGTGGGAACAGACAATGAATCCCGCCCACATCAACATCATTCGTCGGCACATCATGAATGAGTTGGAGGGGCAGGCAAAGGTTTCGTTAGTTGCTGGAGCCAAGGCACCACAGGTTGTAGACATCACTCCGGTAAAGCCTGAAGATCTGTTAATTGACTGGCAGAAGTTTTTGATTCAGATCATTGCAACAGGGTTCGATCTGAGTCCTCAGGCACTAGGCCTAGATGAACATCCTAACAGAGCAACAGCTCAGGTGATGTCAGATCAAGACTGGAGATCTGCAGTAATCCCAGTCGCTACACGATTCCAAGAATCGTTCTCCAATCAGCTTATCCACAAGGTTCTAGGGTGGAAGGATCTAGAGTTCGAATTCATCGGACTTGAAGATCCAGACATGCTGACTCGTACTGTCATTCATGGAAGATGGTACGGAATGGGAGCGATCACTCCAAATGAAATCCGCAAATCAAATAACATGACTCGTCTCCCGGGACCATGGGGAGATCTCACAGCGCCGCAGATGCAGATGGCAGTCATGTTAATGCAGGCAAAGATTGCAAATTCGGCGCAAGCAGGAGGAGGCGCCGGAGCAGCAGGTGGCGGCGCGGGTGCCAGCGCGAGCTTATGGAAGCCTCCCACGGCAAGCTCGGCAATGTCTACGAAAGGGGCAGGCGGCGGTGGCGGAATGATGGGTGCTGCATTAGAGTTTAGTGCGGAAGATATATCTCAGATGATGCCAGATGAAATCCAATTGTATCAAGAACTTGGCATACTACCAGACTCAATGCAGTTACAGCAACAGATTCAACAGCAAGATCCGAACATCTTTGAACAACTCTCACAAGAATTACAGGAGTTCTTCCAACGTGAAAGAGAGATGCGAGATGAGGACGAAGTGGAGCCAGCGCCAATCACTCAAGATGAGGAAGAAACGCAACTTCAGAAGTTCTATGAAGACCAGCACCAAGAAACGCTTGCCGAGAAGACAATCAACCGACGCGGTGTATTTGGGCCGAGCGTCAATGAACAAGTTTCTAAAAATCCAGAACGAGGAAAATATCCACGGAGTGGTGGGCGTTTTATCGACCCCAACCAAGACAGAGTAACGGACAGCGTTCAGAAAGATAAAAAGATTAAGCCACATTACAGACCAGGAAAGAACAACAAGTACCAATGACAATACCATCCACATTGTTAAGGGCATGTGGTAGAGGGAATCAGGAAGCGTGTGCTATTGCACGAAAGATTAGTGCAATGTACGCTGCCTCAGTATTGTCATTTTCGGATATTCCAAAGAAAGACGATCATCCCAACAAGCTACCGTTCCAGGGTACTTTGTTGATAGTGGATCAGGCATCGAATAAGCCACCGCATGGTTCGTCAGGACATAGAATATTTGTACCAAAGAAAGTTGCCGCCAACAAGTTAGAAGGCTTGATTGGAATGGCAGTAAACTACGACACAGGTGATCTGGCAGAGCATGCGACTCGCCATAAGGTTGGAGTCATTACCAGAGCTTGGTTGGAAGATTCTGCAGTAAAAGTTTCGGGATTTGTCTGGAAGAAAGACTTTCCCGAGTCAGTCCGTGACCTGTCCAAGAAGAAAGATCTTGGAATGAGCATGGAACTAGCCGATGTATATGTAAGAGATGAGAATGAATCTGTATGGCACTTGGATGACTTCGAATTTACCGGGGCTACTATCCTTAAGAAGGATTCAGCCGCGTATACCAATACATCGCTTGCTGCCAAAGCTGCGGCATTAAGCGAAGAAGGAGAAAAGATGGCCAAGGATAAAGATGGAAAGAAGAAAAGAGTTGCCGCGGCTCCCAGAGACACCGGCCAAGATAACGGTACGACTGCTCTGATGGCTCAGGCAATTAGCGGCTCGATTGGTCCCGCCATTGCACATGCACTAGCGCCTGTTGTAAGTGAAATCAAGGCGTCTAATGAACGTACAATGGATGCGATCGCAGAGCTTAACGGTCGATTCACACTCCAAGCTGCCGCAGCGGAACCATTGGAGGATGAGGACGATGATGAAATCGTTCTCTCAGCTGCAAAAGAAGAAGACGACTCAGATGAGAACGACATGGCCGCAGCTTCTGATTCATCCGATGAGGATGACATGGAAGCAGCTGGTGATGACGATGCCTCAGACGATGAATCTTCAGACGAAGATGGCTCAGACCTTGCTGCGATGGAAGACCTCGAACTTGATGACCCATCCATGGAACCAGGAGAAGTCAACAAGGATTCTTCTAGCAAGGGATCGAAGACGACCGTCACCAAGCCTCCGAAGCAGGGAGAGCATTTCCCGGGAAACGTAGCAAAAGGCAGAGTGCATTCGGCTGCCGGGAAGAAAGGAACAATGAAGGCTAAGAAGCCGTTCCCGGGAGTCCACGCAAGCAACAACATCGAAGCGGCAGCGGTTCAGATCCAAACGCTACACGCCCAGAACCGTAAGCTGCGTAGAGCAGTTCTAGCAGCAGAGGAGAAGCGTGTGCAGGACACAAGGAAGATGAAGACTCAGATTAAGACAATGAGTGCTTCGTTGGAGCGTTTTGCTGAACTGGAATCCCGCCGTTCTGTGATGCCTGTTGAGTTGGTGAATTTGGCCAGCAAGGCAGGTGTTAACCTAGGTGAGATCAAAGCATCGGGCCAGAAGATTGGCGTCGACGCTGTTGATTCATGGTTTGCCGCGGCTAAGAACCAAGGCATCAACATCCCACCAGACCAACGAATTGCCATGAAGATGTTGCTGGAAGAACATGGCATGCTCGATCAGGGAGTCATTGATCGGGGTTACGGACGCGCCAATTAGCGTCAGGAAATAAAAATCCAACTGAAAGGAAAACAAATCAGATGGGAGCAGGAAACGTCAGACGCGGTAGGATGATTGGTCATATCGCAGCCGCCGCTGATTTTCTTGGACCTGGCGCTATCGAAACGAATCGTTACCAATCGGAAATATTCGATTTGGTACGTCGTCGTGGAGTCCTAGGTCAAAGAATTAATCAGACGCCGGCTACAGGCCAACCGTCTCGTTACTTTGAAGAGACACAGATCAATGCAGCGACAAGCACTGATCCTCGTGTTATCGTGCCAGTAGCTTCTCAACCACAGAGAATCGAACAGGTTGTGTCACTTAAAGCCCTAGTGTCACAACTGAACTATTCGATTTTCGATGTCGAAGTAAACCAGCAGCAGGGGCAGTTCGCTTACCTTGAGGCAAAAGATTTGACCGATGCGGTCGATTCAGTCCTCAAGCTTCACGACCAACAGTTGTGGACAGGAAACGATACGAACCTGATCATCCCGACGACGCTGAATTATTTCGGCATCTCCGGGCAGATCGCGAACGCTACGTTCTTGAACCCGCTTGGCGGCAACGCAGTACCTCCCGGATTCACCCAGAACATTCAGGTGACTTCGTCAGGATCGTTGATCGATGCATTGAAGACACAGGTAGCCGGAATGGTTGCTCGTACTGACTTTGAAGTCAAGCCGAGTGCATTCTACGCTTCGCCTTTGTTCTTGGATCTATTCGATCGTGAAGCCAAGACGTTCCAACTGTATTACAACGAGACTGAGATTCAGCCAGGCGTGATCGTTAAGGCAATTCCAACGCAGGCAGGTTTGCTGCCGTTGGTACCCGAGCCGTTCATTCCAACTCTATCTTCAGGGGCTTTGAAGCAGTATGAAGGCTTCATTCTCTCTGAGGAATTCATTGAGTATCATTGGCTGACGAGCCCAGTCCCGCGCGTATTCCAGTTGGGCCTTCTAGGAAATTTAGCCGCACAGTTTGTCATCCTGAAGTTCGGTGCAGTTGTGGCCAAGGGTGCGAGCTATGCTCACAGCCATTATTACACGGTGAGATAAGATGAGCACGGCGCCGTTTCCAGTTCGTGGGATATTTACTCCTCGTTTCATTCTCCCGCAGGAGATGACAAGGTATGGGTTGCCGGACGCAAATCGACAACCCACTATCCTATCGTTAGTGGATGCAGCGTCAAGTCTCATTGATGTTCATTGTGGAAGAGTGGATGGCTTCGGTCAGGGGTCTCTCGTGTGGTCAACCTACATGGAGAGACTCCTGATGCAAGCCAGAGGTAGAAACATCGTAAGAGTTAACTTCAAGCCAATGGCTACAGTCACTGCCGATGTACAACAGTTACTTGTAGCATCAGCAAACTATCTGCCTGCCTCTGCAAGCAGAGCCAATAGTTCATTGTTGAATACGAATTACTTCTGGACGGGAGTACAGCCAAATACCGCAGCTATCAATGGAGTTCCGGGATCGACAATTAGTCCCATCATAGGATGTTCTGGAAGATATGGATATCCTCGACGTTCTGATTGGGCAATCTATCCAGACCTGAACTATGGGATGAATGTGTTGATGATTGCATCGTTTTTTGGTGGTCCTCCGAACTGGGCTCCGATTAATCTAGGGATGAGTGATTTTGCATCCGATACCGGAGAGATTTGGGTACCTGCGGGATTGTACATGGGACAGTATACGGAAATAGTAATCGTGTACAACAGTGGATATGATCCGTTGAATCTTCCACCTGCAATAAAACAGGCATGTGCAATGCTAGTAAGAAACTTTCTCTCTCGTGGTGGAGGAACAACAGGCTTGAGATCGATCACAGCAGCAGGAACAGCTAACGTATCATTTGCTCCGGATTTAATTGATACGACGATCGACAGAATGCTTGACCCGTATAAGACTGTACTGGGGTACTAAATGGGCATTCCGTTTGCAAGCGGAATACAATTAATTTTCGATGCTCACTTATCTTACGTAAGAGGAGCGTTAGAGACTTTTCTACGTATTGAGAACTTCGTACCTGAGGGAGATTACATTGAAGTCGGAGTTTCGTTTACTCCGACAGGTGGACAGGATAGTCAAGCAGGATTTACAGACTTGTTAATTTTACCACCACCAGGAACACAGCCATTAAGTTATCATGATATTGGTATGAGTGGTGGAAAGTTGATGTTTGGTGCAAGAAAGTTTTTTGTTTCGAATACTTTCGTACGTAAGATCTTAGACACGTACCCGAACATTCATGGCGGGTACAATGTCTTTCGAAAGTGGGACGATTCTACAGCATCTGTGTTAGGGATTGTTTACAACAATCAGTTGTATGACATTATGGATATAGGACGTAGAGAGATTGCAGGCGAGACAATCCATTGGATTCTCACTTGTAATTCACATGAAGATTATCTTGAAGCAGGTTCAAAAGAAATCCTACAACCGTGAGGAAAATATGGCAACCCTGAGACAGATGGTAGATGGAATCGGTAGTCTGGAGTTGAACGTGCAGGTGGATAGGCCTCGTCATTCGTTTAAGGCGCAACAGGACGTACTAATTCGTCGACGGGTCAATCCACATGGAAGAAACGCTACGACAGAAGTCATTGTGGGTAGGATATTGGCTATGGGAAAAGATATGGCCACAGTCTCCGTCGCAAAACCTGGCGGAATCACCCAGCATATGACGGTGAATTTGCGAGACATCTCGCCCGTAACAGAAACGTTTCGACGTAGTTCTGTGCAGTATTCCCCGGCCTTTCGTGGAAGAATGTAATTAGGCAGTCAAAATAAAAGGAGGCACCATGCGGCATTTTGAAAGATTTGACCTAATGCAATCGCGTCCTGCGATTGTAATGCAGTACAAGAAGTATAGCTTCGTCAGCAACTCGTCCCAGATCATCACTGATTTCGGAACTGTGCTGACGAATGGTTTTCTCGCTACCCAGTATGCACGTGCGAACGCAGCAGCCGGTCCGATCACAGATCTCCCAGGAATGGTTGCTTCGTGCAAACTTAGGATGCAGGAAACTGCAGAAATCCTGGCTTACATCCTTGAGGGTTCGTCAGTACAAACGAGTCTCACAGCACCAGCCGGCGGACTTGTGTTGACGGGCGATTCCAATGCAACGACTTGTTGGAATCTTTTGACAGGCATTTATCAGATCCTGAAATAGATGCAGGCTCCAACTGTATATCCGACGTTCTTGTTTGACAAGCTCGACGAGTTTTTACTCGAGTTTGAAGAACATGATCAGATGATTACATCCGGAGTAATGTCAGTTGGTGAGGCTGCCGCATATGCACTAGTATGGGAATGGGGCAATGTTAGGCAGACACAGCCAGGACCAAAGACGGTGCTTGGAACCAATCCAGATGGAGATGAAGTTTGGCTTTCGATTCAAGCACCGTTTGGTTATATCAAGATACACGAAAATTCTTATTACGAAATTCTAAAGATCGAATTGAAGAAAGTAAAATTTGAAGGAACAAATCCTAAAGCAATAACAAAGGAACTGGAAGAGGCTGCATTCAGAGCGATGAAACAAATTGCTAAACTGATTGGAGACTATGCTCCAATTGATAAAGGCGATTTGAGTAAGAGCTTCGTTGCAGTACGTCCAGGTGATCCATCATTGGATGATTCAGATGACGACAGAACACTTGTTATTGGCAGAGAGGAAGAATGAAATGTCAGGATGGACAAGGGAGCAGCTTCAGGAAATATGTAAGAATGGAAAGAAATTTCGTGGGCTAAAGTTACATGGAGCAGATTTCTCGGGAATGGATTTGGAGAAGGCAGACTTCAGATCAGCATCGTGTCCGTACGCAAACTTTACTAACGCAAATTGTAGATTCATAAATCTTGAGACAGCAAATCTGACTCTGACGACATGGGATGGTGCAGACCTTCATAGAGCAAATATGAAGGACGCGATATTGTGCGATGCCGACATGTCAAAAGTAAAAGACTTCTTTGGCGTTACCGTTACGATGGAGTGTCGTACATGGAAGGGCTTGAAGCTATCTCCAGGACATTGGTGGGGATTTCTTTATTACGGCCTTTTAATGATACCTCCGTCAGACGAAGCAAAAGATAAATTAACGTTGTGTATGGGTGAAGAAGTTTATACAACGTTAAAGAACTTGTACTCGACTAGGAGGATGTAGTGGCGTTCACAGACGCAGTCGATAGCCATTACGAATACGTACGCGGAAGGATACGAACGTTGAATCCAAACCGTGTAATGGGAGGACTCTTAGCTGCACAAGACTGGCCGACAAAGTCAGTAAAATTGAATGCATTTTATTTGTTAGTTTTGGGAGAAGACTCTGTAGGAAGACAAGGATATTCAGCATCGACTCCGATTAAGTTTCATACAGTGCAATGGGTATGGATAAATAAAGGAACAGATTTAGTGCAAGGAATAAAGGCTGCGAATCGTGGTGATCGTTACAGAACGATGCAGCAAATGAAAGGTGAGTTACTGAATGGATTATTTCCGAACTTTTCAGAAAAGTTGTCTTGGGCACTTGTTGCAACAGGACAACCTTCACCTAATGAGGCACGTTGGACGGGGACGTCAAAAACTCCCGCTGAATTCATTTGGTGGACACCAGCTGATTTTCACGAGAAGTTAGATAAAGAATCAATGGTGATGTACGGTTCGGGGGCAACTCGTATTCAGGATATGACTGACGAAATCACGACGTAGAGTCGTGGGAAATCCGTTTCGCGTAGAGCGGAACAGAGGAGAATTCGATGCCGAGTTTCCCGAAATCACTACAACAGCCGTTTAGAAAGAATAAGCTCGTAGTTGGAGCCGGCTGGCGTGCATACTTCGCTCCGTACAATATTGCTCTTGGATCAGCAGTAGCGTCAACAGTCCAAGGGCCGACGATCATCGACATGACGCAAGGTCCTTTTGATTCTTATTATCCGCCTTTCGGCTTAGCCGATCTTGGATGGGTGAAAGATTTCAAGCTGACAGTCGAGTCGAAAATCGGACAGGTTCGTTCAGGCTACCGCGGTGCAGTGCGCGCCCAGTACCGTGGCCAGGTTGGAGAATCTTTCGAACTGAAGTTCAACGAGTATGGCAGATTGCAGTATCGTCTGGCTACTGGAGCAAACGTTCTTAATATCCTTGGAGCATCAGGATTAGCAGGAGGTACCTCGGGACCACTCTCAGCCTCTGGCGGTCCTGCGGCACTTGTCACGGCATATTCGGCAGGAACACCTGTAGCATGGAATGCACCACAGGTAACGCCTGCAACGTTAACGTTAGCAACAATTCCTACACTTAGCCAGATCAACGTTGGAAGTTACATCGTTGCAGACCAAGATTACGTGGTCGGAACATTTGGCGGTGCCGTCGGAGACTCTGGTGTCAACGTCTATCAGAATGCAGTCACAGACATTGACTACACAAGAAAGAATTCGGATTATGTAGCCAGGGTGACTGCAATCAATGGCAACGTCCTTACCTTGGATCAGCCATTTATTGGAGGTGGTTCAGGAAATCCTGTACCAAACTTCTTAAACAACGTATTCACTAGCTTCTCGAGTCCTCAAGTCAGATGCCAACCGATTAAGGGATTCTGCGCTCGTGAAGGTGGTACATTCATCGGTGAGTTTAGTTGTCTATTGCTTTGCAATACAGTCGACGGTGCGCAGTTAGTAATCTACTACCCACACGTGTCGATCATGCAGAACAGAGACAATGCTGCACCGTGGACGATTGAGAATGCGGGGACAACGGATGAGTCTGGATTCCAGCTTGACGCGCAGTTTGCGGCACTGGCATTCGATGATCCTCTCGACGGCGAGACAGTAGTTGCCTACAAGGCCTACTACTACAAGCCGGGTGAAGCAGCAGCTATCTAGACTGAACTAGTCGGAGGCCAGCGGGGGTGGGGTTGATTCCATCCCCGCATTTTTAAAGGAAGTCTTGAATGATATACATAAAAGGAGAAATCTCGAATGGCTACAGAAACGGAAGTAAAAACACAGGATAGTGTCCCATCGAATCCTGAATGGGTAGCAAAGGGCAATAAAGATCTTGAACTGAGAGCAGAGATTCGTAAAGAGTACGAACAATTATTCAAGCTGTGGAAAGAAAGTGAACTCCAGGAACTCGAAAAAACAAACGATAAGACGATTCAAGAGGGACTACAAAAACTTTTTGATAAGTGGGTAGAAGAACAAAAGCCTCCAACAAATGAAGAAATCCAACTTCTTCTGAATCAAGAATATGAGACCTTCTTTCTGAAGGTACATTTCTTGGATGATGCCGGGGAAGAAAAGTCTGAAATGTTCACGCTCCGTGAACTTCCCCAGTCTGTAGAAATCGCTTTTTACAAACAGTTCACTGACAGAGTAATGAATAAAGTCCAGTCTTTGGCTGCATTCGCACAGACTGATATTGAGCGTCCGTTTGAAGAGAGAGCTAAGTCTTTCTTAACTTTGTTTGGAGAAGGTTTTGATCTGCTCGCAGACGCAGTCGTACTTGTTCTGAATCCATTTGGCAAGAGAAAGGATATTACTCGGGATTGGATACAGCAACACGTCTCGTCCAATCGTCAGTGGAATATCATCGAAGCCCAGATGAAGGTGAATAGACTAAAGGATTTTTTCTCCAAGGTCTCCCAAAGTGGCCAGCAGACCCAGACGATGATGGGGAACGTTCCGCGCTTCCAGCAGTTGCAGCAGCTTGCTCGATGATGGAACAGTTCGCTATGCCTTTGAGGGAGATAGGTGCGAAGTTTACGAAATCAGAACTAACTTTAATCGCATGGAGATCGCAAGAACAAAGTCATCACTTCAAGAAACGTTTGAAGAAGATTGATAGCGGAGATGATGACAAACCATCAGTCTCATCAGGTAAGAAAAGAAAACAGTATAACGATGGAATTGGTCCAGAAAGAATGCCAGATGAGTTCTTCGATGAGAATGGAGACTTCAACCTGAGTAAGGTTCCAGGGGAATATGCGAGACGATATTTTGAACAAGTCTTGCGGATTCCAATGCCTCCAGGTGTATCGAAGATAGGGTATAACGATTCAACCACAGAAGAGATACGACAAGCTTACGGGATTAGAAGGTAGTCATGGCGGATGATCCAGTAAAGAAATTATTAATCAAACTTGGGATATCGACAGCTGAGTGGAAACAGGCTGTTCGTGAAATCAAGTCCCAGTTGACTGATGTCAATACTCAAGCGAAGCGTGATGCTGCGGAAATGAAAGTAACGCAGCAGAAGCAACTTGACCTTACCAGACAACAGATACTAGATCAGCAGAAACTTATCGCCCAATCGAAAGCGATGTCAGCTTTCGATCAATCCCGTGTGGCTTGGGAAAAGAAAAACCAAGAGGCAATGAAGACCCGTCTCCAACAGAAAATACTGGAGACAGCGGAACTTAAAAAACAACAAATCCAACAACAGACATCGATTAAGCTAGAGCAAGAGAAAGTAAAGTTACATCAGCAGCAGTTGAAGTTGATTCAACAGGAAAGACAAGAAGAAGAGCGTAAGGGGCATGGAGAAGGCGGTGGATTATTTTCCAAGTTAGCTGGATTTCTAGGCGGAGGTTTTGGAGGGAAAATTGCAGGTGGTGCGGCAATTGGAACAATCGTAGGTGAAGGAGCTATAGAGATACTTGAAAAGGGAATCGAGAAAATAAAAGAACTAGGCCATGAGTTGATGGAGGCCGCAGGACCAGCTTCACAGTTGCGAGAACAGTTTGAAAAACTTGTAAAGAGAACAGGCGAAACTCCGGAAGAGTATCTCGATAAACTTCGTGTCGGAGTACATGGGCTCGCAGACGATCAGAAATTGTTTAGAATTAGCAATAACTTCATGCAACAGGGGTTGAAACTAACCAATGATCAGATCGTTAATTTGCTTAGTACGACAGTTGATTTGGCACGTGCTACAGGCCATACAGCTCCAGAGGCGTTATCGAGATTGGAGCGCGCGTCGAGCCGCGGAAGAATGGCGACGCTCGCGCATGTAGTAGGATTAAGAGCTCAGCAACTTGCATTGATCGGAGTCTCTCGGTCAATGGACCCGACAGTTCGTGGAACAATGGAAGTCATTCATGCGACAGAAGTAATGACTGCCGCATTGAAGGCAGTAGGACCTCCGGCTACCACGTTACCAGAACTGTTTATAAAGATGCACAATGCGCAGAAGAACTGGATTGATGATACTGCGTTTGCCATCACTCGTACGAATGCTTTCCGTAATGCTATTGAATTAATTAGTAAGACCATTGATAAGTTTGCTGTAGAGATTGGTCCAGGATTCTCGAAATTTGGAGAATTCTTAGGACCGATACTTGCTGGCAGTTTGACGGCTACATATGATGTACTTAGAGACATAATAGATCTTACTAAAGATGTCTATAAAGATTTCGAGGCTTTGTTTAAACTTCTAGGTAAGAAATCAGGAGAGGACGATTTTCTTCATGATACTGTTACTCGTTTAACAACAATCAGGGGATGGTTAGTTACTATATTTGATGGTTGGTTGTTTGTTAAGTTAGCAACTAAAGATGCGTTGCATTATCTTGAAGGATATGCAGGAATGCTTAAGATAATGGCAACGACAAATCCCCTGAAATGGGGAGCGGCAATGGCAGCCAATAAGGCTGCTTATGAAGCTAAGGGTGGTCCTGATTTAAGAAAATCTGCAGCGGAACGAGCAGATTTTCTAAAGACATTGCAAGGAGGTACTGCTGAAGTTAAAAAGGCTGGAAAGACTGATCTTCCGACGCAAGAGAATGCTAACATTGCGAAACAGGAAGCGAAGTTACGCCTCCAGCTCACGATAGATAGAATCAAGGCTGAGAATATTTTAGAGAGTCAACGAATTGAACAGGCTAAGAATGACAACAAGGAATTGTACGAGTCTGGACTCGAAGACATCAAAACGTATCTAGCTAAAGAACGTGATCTTCTGACTCAGTCACACAATTTGAAGTTAAAAGAAATTGATGACGAGCGAAAGGCGAAGCTGAAGGAACTCACTGAAGAAGCAAAGGGCATGACCTATAAGAACGAGAAGGGGGAGGCAATTACTATCCCCGGCATGGCCCCAGGTGTATTAAAGTTGAAGAGACAGTTAATCAATGCAGCTTCTGATCTTCAGGTGAATCAAGAGAATCTTAGTTTTGAGAAACAAGGATTTGGTCCGACGAAGGAAGAGATGTCGGATGCTTTATCTGCACACAGAGAGTTTGTAGCAGCAATTAATAAACAGGCTAAGGAAGGCGTCCAAGAACGACTCAGTATTCTAGAGGAAGAATTTAAACTTGGGAAGGTCAATGCCGACGATTATCTTAGCACTCGTAAGAATTTAATCGACGAAGAGCTAGCTATTACGAAGACTGGATTGGATGCACGCTTAGAAGCGGCTAAGAAAAATGCTGTCGAGAATGCGAAGATCCAAATAGACCTTATCCAGGCAGAGATAGATCACGAGAAACAACTCACGAAGCTTGCATTGGAAGAAGATAAGATTCGTATGCAAGCGATGGAGAATCATTACGCTCAAGCAAAGAAATATCTTGAGATTGAGATAGCAACATCTAAATCAGGTAAAGGCGTTACTGGAATTAGCAGAGAGACGGAACAGCTTGCTACTGCAACGTTGTTAGACATCACTCGTAAACATATTAGAGAGCTTGAACAAGAGCAGGCTAAGTTAAATCCACAAGTACAAGGATTCGCTGATGAGTGGGCAGACGCTGCTGAAAAGATTGCAGCTGCTAGACAGGAAGAACAAAAGTTAAATCAACAGCTGGCCATTTCAAGAGATATGGCTGCTCCGTTGGCGTCAATATTTGGATCGCTTGCAGGAGTGGCAGGGTCTACTGGAAGGTTTGGCGAGAATCTCGCTCCGTTCCTAGGCAGTCTGCAACATTCGATGGAACAGTTGTCAAAGTTTAGTGTTGCTAACCAGACAGCACAACTAGCCGGACAACCGGGAGTGATGAGTCAGCTAGGGACTTCTTTCTTGGATTTGTTTAGAAAGACTCCAGCCAAAGCTCCAGAAGAAGTAAAGCAGACTGCGATGCAGATATTTGAAGGCAGTCTGAAGAAGAGCGAGAAACCTTTACTTGATCTTGGTACACAGGCAAAGGGAGCAGCTGTTAAGTTAAAGGAATTAGAATCACGTTTGCAACAATTGTCTGCTGCAGTATCACAGACAGTACAAAAGCTACAGACACCGCAATTACCGGGAGAGACCGTAGTAGGAGAAGGAGCATTAGCCCCTACAATAACGTCTTCATTACCAGATGTAATATCGTCAACGTTTGATACAGTAGCGAAGGGAATACATAGTTTTGGTGGGCATGGTGAAGGTACACATGGTGGCGGAGGTGGTGGGGGCATAAGCGGATTGTTGAGTGGATTTTCTTCGGGCTTAGATAATGCTAATAAGAAATTAGGGGGATGGACTGGAAAGCTTGGAGATTTCTCTAAAAAGCTAGGACCTGCTGCTGAAGGTATTCAGGGAATGTTGAGTGCATTTACTCAGTCTAAGAGTGGCGCCCAAGGTGCTATCGGCGGCGCGATGGGTGGAATGCAGTTTGGAATGCAAGTCGGAGGCCCGATAGGAGCAGCAGTCGGTGCCATTGGCGGCGGCATTATGGGTGGTATCTTTGGCGCGAAAGAAAAACAATTGCAACAGGATCTGCATAAGATCCAAGTCCAGATGCAGGGAATTCTGGATTCGTTGAACGCAGGGACAATTACATTGAGTCAGGCAATTGCTGATCTGCGAAGAGAGCGTAAGGCTGCTCTCGATATGTTATCGCATGATCCTAAAGGTGGGAAGGGTGGAGGCAAGGGTGGAAAGAAAGGCTTTACACCTACCCAGGCTCAGGCAGCGATTGCAGAGATCGATTCGCAGATTCAGAAACTTGTCGACCAACAGAAACAAGTCCTAGATAATCTGCATCAGTCATTGATGGTGATGTCACAGCCACAACAGTTTCAGGAATACATTAGTTCACTGGATCAGATAATCCAGAAGTACCAACAGTTTGCGTCAGCGGCATCCGGCAATGCACAGGAAGTCGCGTTGGCGAATCAGTACTTAACGGATAGTCTAAAGAACTACGTTACGACTTTAGATCAGAATCTTAACCAGGCACAGCAACAAGCAATCAATGATGCGATACAGCTGATTGATCTTGAACATCAGAGACAGCAGTTAATCAATTCTGAGGCACAACAAGAATATGATATCTTGACTCAAGGTGTAATGGTTCGTCAACGTACAACTGCAATGACGAAGGGCCAACAGATTGGCGAACTTCGTTATCAGAGAGATATGCAGTTGCAGCAGATGAACGAACAGATTGCACTCACACAGCATAAGGTAGATGCTGAGACAAAGATATTTGGTTTAGCAAAAACAAGAATAGGTTTGGAAGCCCAGTTGTTGGAGGCGCAGGAAGCACAAGCTGATTATCAAGTCCAGCAGATCCAGGCATTAGCACAAGTAGTTTCTGCTCTGCAATCTGGATTGAGTGGTGGACAGTTGATGAGTCAGTTGTCGCAATTGTTTGCTGCCGGAGCATTACCGACAGGAACAGGGTTGTTGCAAGTATTGTTGCAACAGTTAGGACTCGCAGGCAATGTTCCTTCAGGAGTTACCACAGGACCATACGGAGCGGCCAATTGGTTGGCAGAAATACCGCAACCGTATCAGAGCGCCGCAAATTACGTTGCAGCGTTAGATCCGAATTTCATATCTTTGATTCAGTCAGGAAATAGAAGACAAGCCGCTGCCGATGCCAAACAGTATGTATCACAGGGTACTGTTGAAGGCTACGACATGAAAGGTTTGATACAGTGGCTTGGTGGTAACGTAGCTCCTACTTCGATCACTGGACCACCACATCTGCAAGAAGGTGGTAAGATTTCAAAAACTGGATTAGCACATGTACACGAAGGAGAAGGAGTCTTATCGAAAAAGGCAACGAATGTTTTAGAAAGATTCGTAAACATTATCACTAATCCAGGATCGGCTTTAAAGACAAATACGTTTATGTCAGTTCCTGTAAAAGGCGGACCCGCATATCCGTACGATCCTACAGGAGTTACGTCAGCACTGAAGATGAAGACAGAGCAACATCTAGTAAGTATGACACAAAGACGTTCGGATATGGAAATGACAATCGTTACCGCACGTCAATCATTACTAGATGGAGAAATGGCGTATCTAGGAGCGTTGCAAGATACGTTATCACAGATTCATAGTAATGGTGGTTCTCCTGCGTACAGTTTAGAAGGATTACTACAGAAAGTGTACGAGCAACGTGGCCGTTATGGGAGTGGAAATTTCCGCAGAAACATATTGTAAGTTATATGTGGAAATGTCTCAAAACAAAAGTCCTTAAGGGGTATCACCACACCGACCCTACGGATGCGCCATATCTCAATGTAATGCTACGGCAACACATTGTATATGATGTTTAGACCCTAGAAAACACCTGTGAAGCTACTGATTGATAACGGCCAAGGATACGTAGACTATACTAGATACGTCCTTGATGGATCGCTTTCAGTAGAAGACTCCGTTAACGTTCCTGTACTTACCTCGTTTCAGTTAGCTGCGTCAGATAATAGTTTTGTAGTTCCGAAACGTTCTGCATACTTCCAAGTCTTATCAGAGATTTTTGCTGAGGGTGGTGGTTACATCCGTGCGTCACAGTCTGTAGGCGCAATCAATTATAATGTTCCAGGAACATCAGAACCGTGGAATTCGACTGATCCAACGTATCCGTTTTTTGATGGAGGATTGTTTAATCCTGGCACAGGCCCAGTTTCGATTCCTGTACAAGCAGGAAAGACTTACGCTTTTGTGTACCAGTCAGGAACAGTATTTTTACATGGAGGAAGCCAAGGGCCGTATACCCCTGATGGTAGTTACCCAGCTCTGCAAGGCGGTACACAAGCACCAGGAGCAACGTATTTTCCTGAGTCTAATTACACCGCTTGTCTAGTCGGAGGATATTCTGATGCTGCGGGGCATTTAGTAGCGCCTCCGTTTTTCATTGGAAATAACGCTATCATTGGACCGATACCGACAAACTGCACAAAGATATTAGTCGGAATCAATGATTTTCCATGGGGGGATAATACTGGCACTTGGGTAGTGCAAGTTGGTATTTGGAATGCTAACAGACGGCTGGCAACAGGTTTCATAACGAATGAACCAGAGCGAGTTTATCTTGGTCTCAACGCTCATCTTCCCAAGTTCAATCAGGAACAGTATCAGTATAATATCAACGGAACGTCAGATGAGTGGATACTTAACACTAGGACTGTTCCGTATATTCCTGCGTTCGTAAATCAGACTGACTCAGAGATTCTCGCTTCGTTAGCCAATGCACTAGCCCCAGATTTTTTCGATACAGCGCAGATGGCTACGGGGACGATAGTACCGTACTTTCAATATGATCCTTCCCAGACATGGTCTGATATAGCTAAAACGTTTGCAGACGCAAATCGTTATCATTACAAAGTAGTCGATAGAAAGATTCTGTATCAGCCATTTGGAGACCAGGCTCTAGGTATTGCCTTCGACGATCAGACGATGCGGAAGAGTAAGCTCTTTCCATCTGAGTTACACACCGGCGTATTGACTGTACCTCCAGTCAACGATTGTATTGTAATCGGAGACATAGAGCCACAAGCAAACTGGGAGAACTATTTCATTGGCGATGGTTTTACTTCGAACTTCCAGTTAAGACATCAAGTCTTCCAAGGAACGTCATCGAACTTGTTAAATGATGATTGGACAGAATCGTCATTCCAACAAGGCATGTGGGTAGCCAATGACCCACAGGGAGTCTTGTTCCTAGCTGATGGTAATGGCAATGCTATAGGCGCATTGAATGTTGCACAACAAGGAGTCTCAGGAGCACAGTATCTACCACAGTTCAATGCTACGTATGTTCAAGCACAG
>Ga0193718_1000013_pt1 | contig 34807 bp, 24 predicted proteins | sample U2a1metaG_FD_144918 | JGI IMG/M metagenome (GOLD analysis project Ga0193718, IMG submission 144918) | Soil microbial communities from a riparian zone of the East river system, Colorado, United States - U2a1 | ecosystem: Environmental > Terrestrial > Soil > Riparian zone | place: USA: East River... | reverse complement strand
GCCCTCCATTACTGCGGTAAGTCCATTCAGGATGTCGCCGTATTTGGAAAGGGAAAACCTTGTTGCGGTGGAATGGAAATGCCATCGGGATGCTGCCACGACGAGAAAGTAGAGATCAAATCAGATAATTTTAGCATTGCTCAGCAAATCGCTCACGCTGGGTTTGTTTCATTTCTTATTTATGAAATGGCTTATCTCGTCCTTGACTTTTCCGTTCACTTTCAAAACTCACAATCCCATTTTTTAACGCATCTCGACAAGACCCATCCTCCGGATGGACTGGATATCGTTATCCTGGTGCAGTCCTTCTTAATCTGAAAATCATAGTGTGATCCATTTTTCCGGGTGATTTCCAATCTCCGGAAGATGCATTTATTCTGTTTGCCTTTGCATTCGGGTAAAATTTTTCAACACGATGATTCAAAACTTAATTTCATTATCACTCCGCAATAAGGTTGCTGTGCTGGTGGTTGCAGCAGGATTGTTTGGCGGGGGTATTTACGCGGTCCGGATAAATAAGATCGACGCCATCCCGGACCTTTCCGAGAACCAGGTGATCGTTTTCACGGAATGGACCGGGCGTAGTCCCCAGATCATGGAGGATCAGATTACCTATCCCCTGGTCACCAATCTGCAAGGACTTCCAAAAGTGAAGTATGTACGGGGGGCCTCCATGTTTGGGATGAGCTTCATCTACATCATCTTCGACGACGAGGTGGATATCTATTGGGCCCGCCAGCGTGTGTTGGAAAGACTGAACTCGGCCACCGGTCTGTTGCCGCCCGGGGTTACTCCAACCCTCGGCCCGGATGGCACAGGGGTAGGCCACATTCTCTGGTACACACTTGATGCGCCGGAAATGGACCTGGGCGAACAACGTGCCGTTCAGGATTGGTATGTAAAATTCGCCTTGCAAAATGTTCCGGGTGTGAGTGAAGTAGCTTCCTTCGGCGGGTTTGAGAAACAATACCAGATCACCGTCGATCCCAACCAACTCACTTACTATGGTCTTTCGATTCCGGAAGTCATCCGGTCCGTCCGTGACAATAACAATGAAGCGGGAGGGCGCAAGTTCGAACTCAGCGACATTGGATACATCATTAAAACCACCGGCTACCTCCAATCCATCGGGGACATTGAAAAAATCGCTGTGAAAACAGAGCATACTGTCCCGATCCGGATAAAGGATATTGCCACTGTCCAAATGACGGGAGAAAGTCGTTTGGGCATTTTCGACTTGAATGGGGAAGGAGAAGCTGTCGGAGGCATTATCGTGATGCGGTATGGGGAAAACGCGGATGAGGTGATCAATAAAGTAAAAACAAAAATGGACGAAGTGGCAAAAGGATTGCCGCAAGGCGTGAAGTTCAACATTGTGTATGACAGAAGCGGATTAATTGAAGAGTCGATTTCTTCCATTAAAAAAACACTTGTTGAAGAAATGATCGTCGTCTCCCTGGTGGTGATCTTGTTTCTCTTTCATTGGCGAAGCGTCATCAGTATCCTCCTTCAAATCCCCGTCACGATCGCCACCAGTTTTATCCTGTTGAACGCATTTGGCATCTCCTCCAATATCATGTCCCTTACCGGAATTGCCCTGGCGATCGGGGTGATTGTGGACAACGGGATTATCATGGCGGAAAATTCATACCGGAACCTGGCCCTTCGTCAGGAAGAATTGAACAAATCATTAAACCTGTAAGAACCATGTTCAAGCGCTTGTTTAATAGGAAGAAGGATTACATTGAAATTCCCGCAGACGAGCGGGAAGCCATCATTGAAAAGTCCAGCCGGCAGGTCTCGCGCGGCGTGTTTTATTCTACTGTTATCATTGTTACTTCTTTCCTTCCCGTATTCCTGCTTACGGGGCAAGAAGGAAAACTATTTCACCCCCTGGCCTATACAAAAACATTTATCCTGATCGTCGATGCTTTTCTCGCGATCACCCTTGCCCCCGTTCTGATTTCGCTATTTATGAGAGGCAAATTCAGGAATGAAAAAGCAAATCCGTTGACACGGACCCTTGAGGGGATTTACGAACCCATTATCCGTGTCTGCATGAAATGGAGAAAGACCACGATTGGCATTAACCTGCTTGCCCTGGCGATCAGTGTTCCCTTACTGATCAGCCTCGGAAGTGAGTTTATGCCCCCGCTGGACGAGCAATCTATTTTGTTTATGCCCGTGACGTTGCCGGATGTTTCCAATTCGGAAATTAAACGGATCCTCCAGGTTCAGGATAAGATCATTAAATCCATTCCCGAAGTGGATAAGGTATTGGGTAAAGCAGGCAGGGCCAGCACGCCCACGGACAATTCGCCCATCAGCATGATTGAAACGATCATCATGTTGAAACCAAAATCAGCATGGCGTGAAGGCATTACCAAAAAAGACATTGTAAATGAACTTGATGGAAAACTTCAGATCCCCGGGGTAGTGAACGGCTGGACTCAACCGATCATTAACAGGATCAACATGCTCTCCACGGGTATTCGAACGGATGTAGGCGTCAAAGTTCATGGACAAAATCTGGACACGATCTACGCCGTGTCCGGGAGGGTGAAGGGATTACTGGAAGGAATTCCCGGGGTAAAGGATTTATATGTTGAACCGATTACGGGTGGTAGTTATTTAATAATAGACATCAACCGCGACCAGATCGGGCGGTATGGATTGAATATTGAGGATGTAAATGGAATGGTGGAAACTGCCATAGGCGGGGCTCCCATTGCCAGCACGATTGAAGGTCGTAGGCGGTTTTCAATCAATGTCCGGTTGGCACAAGATTACCGGAGCAGCATTGACCGGATAAAAAGAATTCCCATCAGGACACCTTCTTTGGGCACGATTCCCCTATCCTCCGTCGCAGCCGTGCACTTTGAAAGCGGCCCCCCCATGATCTCATCGGACAATGCCATGCTTCGCGGTGCTGTCCTGTTTAATGTTCGCGACCGCGACCTGGGAAGCACCGTAAAAGAAGCAATTGCAAAAGTCAATAAAGAATTGACAGGTCTGCCCAACGGCTACTTTATCGAATGGAGCGGACAATATGAAAACCTTATTCGCGGCAAGCGTACGCTGACCCTTATTGCACCGGTTGTGTTGCTCATTATTTTCCTGTCGCTCTACCTTGCGTTCAAATCAATCCGTGAGGCATTTCTGAGTTTGATCACTGTTCCCTTCGCGCTCATCGGCGGGGCTTACATTATTTATTTCTACGGTGTGCACCTCTCCGTGGCCGTAGCGGTTGGGTTCATCGCGTTATTCGGCATCGCGGTGGAGACGGGTGTCGTGATGGTGATCTATTTGAATGACGCTATGCAGCAACTGGTCACTCTGAAGGGAAATTCAAATGAAACCATTACAAAAGAGAACCTGCGGGAGTATGTAATAGCCGGTGCAGCAAAACGCCTTCGCCCTAAAATCATGACCGTGTGCGTGGCATTGTTTGGTCTGGTCCCTGTACTATTCTCTACCGGAGTGGGCAGTGATGTAATGCGACCGATCGTATTGCCGATGATCGGGGGGGTGCTCACGTCGTCCACACACATTTTGCTCGTTACTCCGCTGATCTTTCTGATGACAAAAGAATTTGAATTGAGAAAATTCGGAAAAATCGAATTACATGAAATCAAACATTAAAATAGGATTGATTGCGGCTTTGGCCTTTTATGGCTCGGCGGCCAATGGCCAGCAACGTGTTTCATTGGACAGCATTCTTTCCGTAGTGAGAGAAAGAAATCCAATGTTGAAGAGTTACACGTCGCGGGCGGATGCCATGGTTGCATACGCGAAAGGCGCTAAAAGCTGGATGGCTCCTGAAGTAGGGGGTGGGTTGTGGATGGTGCCGTACAAGAAAGTCGAGGATCCCCGCGACAAAGGGCAGATCATGCTGTCGGTGCAGCAGAAATTTACAAATCCCGCCAAACTCCGCGCGAACCAGGGATACCTTGAATCAAAAGTGGCCATTGAAGAAGCCAGTGAGAAGTTCGTGTTTAATGAATTGAGAGCGCAGGCAAAGACGACCTACTACCAGTGGCTGATTTTGGAACGGAAAAGGAAAGTCCTCAAAGAAAATGAAGACCTGATCGGCCTCCTCCTCCGGGTCGCCAAACTCCGATACCCTTACAGTCAGGGTAAACTGGGCACTATTTATAAAGCGGAGGGAAGATTAGAAGAGGTGCATAACATGATCCTGATCAACGAGAATCAGATCGCGCAAAAAAATATCCTTCTGGATCAATTGATGAATGTATCAACTGATTTGAGGTTTTCAATCGACACAACGAACCTGGTAAAAGGACTGCTGTTAGAAGAAGCAGATACCTCCACTTTTACAGAAAGGCGCAGTGATATTCGAAGGATTGATAAAAGCATTCAGGCTGCCAGACTCAACCAGGTGCTGGAAAGGGTTCAGTCTAAACCTGATTTCAACCTGAGCTTCAGTCACATGTTTGCAAGAAGCGCCGGAATGCCGAACCAGTTTATGCTGTTGGGCATGGTCTCCATCCCCATTGCCCCGTGGTCATCCAAAGCATATAGATCCAATATTCAGGGCATGGGCAAAGAGATTGAAGCAATGAAAAGTGAACGGGCTGCCATACTCAATGAAGTTCAGGGCATGACCGCCAGCATGGCTTCGGAGATCGCTTCACTCAGCAAACAAACGGAGAACTACGAAAAACGAATCATTCCGGCGCTCCGCAAAAATTACGAGACGCTGATGGTATCCTATGAACAGAACAAGGAGGAACTGCCCATCGCGATCGATGCCTGGGAAACGCTCAACATGACACAGTTGCAATACCTGGATACGGTTCAGAAGTATTATGAAATAATGGTGGGCTATGAAAAGGAATTGGAGAAATAAGGCGCATTACCTTCTTTTTGTTGTCGCTGTGCTTTTAGCTGGGTGCAACAGCGGTGAGCATAGCGCTCATGATGACGAGCAATATAGTTGTTCGATGCATCCGCAGGTCATTCAGGATAAACCGGGAAGATGCCCGATCTGTGGAATGGACCTGGTACGTACAGCGCGATCCGGAGAAGAAGTGAAAATCACGAAGAAACTCGGCTATTTGTTAAAGCCGGTAAACTCGGTAGTCACTGCATCAATAAAAACGGTCTTTCCTGTCAGGAAGGCATCGGAGATCGTGATCGAGGCCAAAGGAACGATCACCCATGATACTAGGAAAATCGCAACCATCTCCACCCGTTTCGGGGGCCGCATAGAAAAGCAGTATATCAAGTACCGATTTCAACCCATACACAAGGGTCAAAAGATCCTGGAGATCTACAGTCCGGAACTGGTTACCGCCCAACGGGAACTACTTTATTTGCTTGACAAGGATGCAGGTAATATCGAAATGATCAGATCATCCAGGGTAAAGCTTCACCTGCTGGGGTTAACGGAAAGTCAGGTGGGTCAAATCGTTTCCTCCGGGAAAGAATCGTATTCCTTCCCGGTCTATAGTCCTGTGGAGGGGTATATCATGGAACATTCAGAATCCGGACCAGCGGCTTTTCCTACGCCGGCTGAAGCCGATCAACCCATGGATGAATCTTCCGGTTTGAAAATCCGCGAAGGAATGTATGTGAAAACCGGTGAATCCATTTTCACGGTAGTGAGTCACTCAGCGGTATGGGCTGAGTTTGATCTTTATCCGAAAGAGGCTCCTTATGTAAAACTCAATGACCCCGTCACGATCACTCTGGACGATTCTCCTGAAGAGCATATGGAATCAAAAGTGAGTTTCATTCAGCCATTCATTAAGGATGGAGAAAATCGTACCAAAGTGCGAATGTATTTATCGAATCCTCATTCTCACTATCATGCCGGCCAATTGGTGAGCGCGGCGTTAACAACTTCATCGGGGAATTCAATTTGGATCCCCGCAAATGCCAGGCTTGATCTGGGCACACGGGATATTGTGTTTATTAAAAGATATGGAGTGTTCCGTCCCATGGTAATTTCAATTGGTCGTCGATCCACGGATTGGATTGAGGTGCTTGCCGGACTCGACCCCCGGGATAGCGTTGCTTACAATGCACAATTTATGGTCGACAGTGAAGGATATATTAAAGTGAATCAAAAGGACTAATCATGAAAGGGTTCAATTCAGTATTGATGATAGTGACCGTCCTGACACTGGCAGCCTGCGGAAAGAAGGAGGACCAGGCAAGCAAAACAAGAACCCAATACACTTGTTCCATGCACCCACAAATCGTTCTGGACCAACCCGGCAAATGCCCGATCTGCGGAATGGAATTGGTGCCTTTGAATTCTTCCAGTAGCACGGATGGCTCGATTATGCTAAGCGAAAGCCGGATCAAATTGGGAAACATCACAACCACATTATCGCGCTATGAGGATTTTGGAAGTACAACGATCCTTAATGGGAAGCTAACGGTAAACGAAGAGCTAACACAAGTTATCAGTAGTCGAACGAAAGGCCGTATTGAGAGACTTTATTTCAAAGAATCGGGGCGTCGCGTTGAGCATGGACAGGCTTTATATGAGATCTACAGTGAAGAGTTGCTTACGCTTCAACAAGAATACTTGATTGCTTTGAAGCAATACGAAGAACTGCGAAATGAAAAACGGTATGAAAGCTTTTTAAAAGCGTCAGAGAAAAAATTATTGCTTTTGGGGATGACTACCACCCAGGTACAGCTACTCGCAAAACGAAAAACGTCGGAACCTAAAATACTTTTTCTCAGCCCGGTGTCAGGCGTGATCACGCGAATTGATGCAACCGAAGGTCAATATGTTGAGGAAGGAGCTCCCCTGTACAGAATTGATAAGCTGGACCCGCTGTGGGTAGAAGCGGAGATCTATACGAACGAGGAGCATTTGGCAAAAAGCGGAGACAGCGTAAAAGTTGTAGTCAGTGGTTTTGAAAATAGTCCTGTTGATGGAAGGATAACCTTTCTAAGTCCCGAATACCGCAACGGAAGTCAGATCCTTACCCTTCGTGCTGTTATTGACAATTCTCATCATCAGTTTCTTCCCGGGTTGCAGGCGACAGTATTACTCGTCAATTCCAGGAAGAGAGCAATCGCCTTGCCCGTTGACGCCGTCATCCGCAGCGCGAAAGGAAATCACGTGTGGATCCGGACAGAGGAAGGTGCATTTAAACCCAGGATGGTAGTGACCGGTATGGAGAATCCGTATACGGTGGAAATCATCCATGGGTTGGAGGAAAAGGAAAATGTAGTCATAACGGGGGCCTATGCATTATACGGGGAGCTGGTGTTGAAAAAAGGAGGAGATCCTATGGCCGGACATCATCATTAAAATTAAAGTCAATTTTTTTAAAATCTAAATTAAGTCAAGTATGAAAAAACAAAATGCAAACCTGATCTCATTAGGCACTGCCCTTGCAATGATCTTCCTGTTATCGGAGTGTTCTACCAAAAAGCAAGAGGAGCAAAAAGAAGAAGGGGACAAAATGGAAATGCCCGACGCAAAACCCGCTGAACAGAAAGCAACAGAAGTAAAAGGTTTTGAAAATGTTGACGCCTCGGTAAAGATTCAGCTCAACGGTTTCCTGAAGGATTACTTCGCATTAAACCAGAGCCTGATCGAAGATAACCAGGACCATGCAAAGGCAGCAGCGAAGAAGTTGTCGGAAACGGTGAACAAATTCGATATGTCGAAACTTAAGGGAGAACAAATGGATTTCTATCATGCACAATTGGCAACGTTAAATCAAGGACTCAAGGGTATTGCTGAAAGCACGGACATTGAAGAAACACGAACGGCGCTTTCTACCGTTAGTGAAGGTATCTATGGCCTTGTCAAAGCATATCGTCCAAATGAATCAGCGCTTTATTATCAATTCTGTCCAATGGCAAAAAACGGCGAGGGGGCCAACTGGATCAGCAGCACCAAAGAAATTGTGAACCCGTACATGGGTCAGCAGATGCCACACTGCGGGAGTACTAAAGAAATGATCAATTAATTCGCAAACGTTTGACACAATTAAATTTTAAAACTATGAAAACAAGGAACACCCTGTTGGTAGTGCTGGGAGTAGTACTGGCAATGAACATTTCTCAGGCTCAAAATTATAAGGCGCCTAAAATTGACGCTTCGGGAAAGATCATGGACAAAGACGGTAAGTATATTGGCAATGTGACTAAAGAGGGCGTTGTTAGTGACGCAATGGGAATGAAAATAGCTCATATCGATGCGGAGGGTATGTTAGTGGATGACAAGACGGGCAAAAAACTTGGTAAGGCTGAGAAAAACGGAAATTTCCTTCCTCATTTTGCCAAAACACCCGATGAAGGCTGGTCAACGAGCGCCCCGATGAATGGTACTTGCCTGGTAAAAGATAAGAGCGGGAATATCATGGCGGAAGTACATGAGAACTATAAACAGGCCGGGGCATGCGCGATCCATTGCCTGACGCATCGCATGAACCATGGTGAAGTGAGGGATGAAAAGAAAATGGAGTCGGCCTTGTACGCTTGTCCCATGCACCCTGATGTGACGTCAGACAAACCGGGGAAATGCAGCAAGTGTGGAATGGAACTGGTGAAAAAAAATAAGTAGAGGCACGGGGACCAAGGATCAATAAATTGCTAAAAAATGGATCATTCGTCACATCAACAGAAACAGTATACCTGTCCTATGCATCCGCAGATCATTCGGGACGGACCGGGTAAATGTCCGATTTGCGGAATGAATTTAGTGCCGGTTAAAAAACCGGAAGGTGACCTTTCAGAATCATCACCACAGGCGGATTCGTACAAGCACGTGCCTAAGACGCTTGAAACGGCCGGTGAAAGTGAACAGTACTATTGCCCAATGCTTTGCGAGGGCGATAAGAAATATTCGGAGCCAGGAAATTGTCCGGTGTGTGGAATGCATCTGGTGAAGGAGGAAAAAGGAAAGCCAACTGTAAAATCAGGAAACGGCGATACGGAGGAACGACTCCCGGGCCATTCGTTACCTGCATTACCTGGTATCAAAGGCAGAAAAGGTGAACAATACTATTGCCCGATGTTATGCGAAGGAGATAAGCAGTATTCGAAGCCTGGAAATTGTCCGGTTTGTGGAATGCATCTGGCAAGAGAACAAAAACTAAAAACGAGCAAAGCGGAGTACACCTGTCCGATGCACCCCGAAATTGTTCGCCATGAACCGGGAAGTTGTCCTATCTGCGGTATGGATTTAGTCCCAAGAATCGTTCAAAAAGATAATGAGGAAGAGGAAGCCGCGTATAAGGCTATGCTCAGGAGGTTTTGGGTCGCTGTTGCACTCACCCTGCCTGTATTGGTGATTGCAATGGGTGAGATGGCAGGCTTACCTCTTTCGGAAATGGTGAAGAAAACAACGTGGGGCTGGGTTCAATTTGCTTTATCAACCCCGGTACTGATTTATTGCAGCGGTGATTTCTTCAAACGAGGTTACCTCTCCGTGATACGGAAGTCGCCGAATATGTGGACACTGATTTCCATGGGCGCGGGAGCGGCCTATTTGTTCAGCGTGGTTGCGTTGCTGTTTCCGGATATTTTTCCTGATCACTTTAAAATGAATGGCGCCGTGCAATTGTACTTCGAGGCGGCGGCTGTCATACTGACCCTGATTTTATTGGGGCAAGTTTTGGAACTGAAAGCACGGGGTCGGACGAACGGCGCCATTCGGGCCCTATTGAATTTGGTACCGCCGGAAGCTACGGTTGTGAGAAATGGCCAGGAAAAAAAAATTCCGTTGGAGCATGTGAAAATAGGCGACATCTTGAAAATTAAACCCGGGGAAAAAATTCCGGTGGATGGTAAAGTGATCAAGGGCCACAGTGCAGTGGATGAATCCATGATCACCGGTGAATCCATACCCGCGGAAAAAAATGAAGGTGATTCCGTTACGGGCGGCACCGTGAATGGCACGGGCAGTTTCGAGATGAACGCGTTGAAGATCGGTTCAGACACGTTGCTTGCACAGATCATTGACATGGTCAATAAAGCAAGCCGGTCAAAAGCACCGATCCAGAATTTGGCGGATAGGATTTCGCACTATTTTGTTCCTGTAGTTGTGATTATTTCCATTTTATCCTTTGCCGCGTGGGCCATTTGGGGACCTGACCCTGCGCTGGTATTTGCCTTTGCCAACGCCGTGACGGTGCTGATCATTGCTTGTCCTTGTGCCTTAGGCCTGGCCACACCCATGTCTATTATGGTGGGTACAGGACGGGGCGCTACGGCGGGAGTACTCATCCGGGAGGCGAAGGTGATTGAAGCAATGGAAAAAGTGAATGTGCTTGTGATCGATAAGACGGGAACGTTAACCGAAGGAAAGCCCTCCCTTAAATCGGTAAAATCATTTGATAAATCAATCCGCGAGGATGAAATTCTGCAGTGGGCTGCCTCCCTGGAGGCAAGTAGTGAGCATCCCCTGGCGGGGGCCATTGTGAAGGGGGCAAAAGACAAGAACCTGTCTCTCAGTCCTGTTGAAAATTTTGAATCGATGACCGGTCACGGTATCAGCGGTACGATCAATTTCAGGAAAGTCTTTATTGGCAGCACAAACCTGATCAAAGCCAGGGATATGGATCCGGGGGCGGTCAATGTGAGTGAGATGGAAGACAGGCAATCGAAGGGTGAAACAGTAATGGTGGTGGTGATCGACGACCAACTGGCAGGATACATCAGTGTCGCGGACCCCATCAAACAAAATTCTAAAAGTGCCATTCGCGAATTGCAGCAGCAGGGACTTCGTGTGATCATGTTGACAGGGGACAATAAAAACACAGCCAAAGGAGTGGCGGAAGAACTCGGCCTGGACGGGTACGAAGCCGAGTGCCTCCCGGCCGATAAACTCAATAAGGTAAAAGAATTACAACAAAATAATAAGATTGTTGCGATGGCAGGTGATGGGATCAATGATGCGCCCGCGTTAGCCCAGGCGAATGTGGGCATTGCGATGGGCACGGGAACCGATGCTGCAATTCAAAGCGCAGGCATTACCCTGGTGAAAGGCGACCTGCAAGGAATTATCAGGGCAAGAAAGCTAAGTAAGGAAGTGATGAAAAACATAAGACAGAACCTGTTTTTTGCCTTTGTGTATAACGTGATCGGTATCCCTATTGCGGCTGGGGTCTTGTATCCATTTTTTGGATTATTGCTTAGTCCGATGCTGGCAGCCCTTGCTATGAGTTTAAGTTCGGTTTCGGTTATTGTAAACAGTTTGCGGTTGGGGTCAAAAAGTATTTAAGAGGCCCAACGAAAACTTTAGCCATTTTTAGGACAAAAAGCAATGACGGCCGTCATAGGGAAGAATGATTTTGGTCACAACTAAGCACAGGAGCCCGAATAAATTTTCTTTAAACAATGCAAACGATTGTGGAAAATTTTTTTAAACTTGTAATACCTAAATGCCTAACCAAGCTGATCATAACGACCAACGTTTGCTGGAAGACCTGTGCAACGGAAGCAAGGAAGCGTTTGAGCAGATCTTTAAACGCTACTGGCATCCCTTATATGTCATTGCGAAATCGAAGGTATCGCACGATGAGGCCGAGGAAATTATTCAAACTATCTTTTCCGCACTTTGGGAAAAACGGGCGTCTCTGGCGATCACTCACCTATCATTTTATTTGCAAACTGCCGTGCGCAATAGCGTCATCAACCTGATCCGGTCCAGGGTGACCCAGCAGAAATATTGGGACTATTACAAAACGTTTATTCCCGTCCAGCAGGCCATCACAGAGAATGAAGTTGAATTCGACGATTTGAATGAAGCTGTTGAAGAGGCAGTAAATCACCTGCCGGAGAAGTCCAAAAAGGTCTTTAGGCTTAGCCGCTTCGAAGGGAGGTCAATTGCTGAAATTGCCAAACTTCTCCACGTATCGGAAAAGGCCATTGAATACCACCTTACAAAATCGTTGCGGGACCTCCGCCTCCATCTCAAGGACTTTATTCTTTAAGACTCACCCGGAAAAAAATGTCCCGCAGATCGCGCAGATTTACGCAGAATCTGTGGAATTGTGGGCTGGTTCACCAAGTCATCGGCAGTCTTTAAACCGGTCTGGCGAAGCATCACTAGGTCAATTATTTCAGCGTAAATCTGCGGAAAAAAATGTCCCGCACTGTATGGCGGAGCATCACCAAGGCAATCATTTCTGCGACAATCTGCGCGATCTGCGGGAAAAAATCTCCCGCAGATCGCGCAGATTGTCGCAGAGTCTGTGGAATTGTTTTCGGCAGAAGCACCCGACTCAATTAACAAATGGGCTGGTTCGCCAGGTTCTCGGTATCCTTTAAGACTGCCTCGGGAAGCGTCATGATGGCAATCATTTCTGCGACAATCTGCGCGATCTGCGGGAAAAAATCTCCCGCAGATTGTCGCAGAGTCTGTGGAATTGTTTCCGCCAGAAGCACCCGACTCAATTAACAACCGGGCTGGGTCGCCAGGTTCAGGTATTCCTTAAAACTGTGTGGGGAAGCATCACCAAAGCAATCATTTCTGCGTAAATCTGCGCGATCTGCGGGAAATATCTTTTGCGGAAACACCTTTAGGGATAGGGAGGGGGTTACGTGTCTTTAGTTATTATGAAATCCCAAGAATTCAAGGAGCTGTTGGACAAGTTTTCCAGAGGAGAATGCAGCCCGGAGGAAGAAAAGCTCGTCCGGGCCTGGTATGACAATATTGGCGGTCCCCGGCAGGAGCGATTAAAAAGTGACGATAAAGATTCTCTCGAAGCAAACCTGTGGTCGAAAATTAACCCGGGGTCGTCCGATCCTGAAAGAAGTTTTACATTTTATTTGACGCGGATTGCGGCCGCTATTTTGTTACTCACGATGGCTGGCCTGGGCGTCTATAGGGCTGTACATGATCGTACGTTGGTCAACCAAAATGTTGCATCCGGGGATGAGCGCCCTCAATTTGATGGAACCTTCACGCGGATATCAAATAGTAAAACCAGTCCATCGGAAATCACGCTTGAGGATGGGAGTCGGGTAGTTCTGGAACCGAAAAGTGAAATACGGTTTGTTAAAAAATTTTCCGCCCAAAGAAGGGAAGTGTACCTCAGCGGCGAGGCTTTCTTTACTGTAAAGCGCGATACACACCGGCCGTTCCTGGTTTATTCCAATGAAGTCGTGACGCAGGTCTTGGGAACGAGCTTTACGATCAAAGCCTATGAACAGGACAAGGACATAACGGTAGCCGTAAAGAGCGGCAAGGTATCGGTCTACCCTAATCCCCGCCGGGAAAGAACAGCGCGAGCCAGCCATCCCGATAGGGCTGTTATTTTATCCCCGAACCAGCAAATGGTTTATGACCGGCGCAATGAGAAGGTGGTGAAACAACTTGTCGAAAACCCGCAAATTATTCTTCCCCGATCCAAGCTGTTCAAAATGAGTTTCGACGAAGTACCGGTAGCAAAAATATTCAAAGTGCTGGAAGAAAATTATGGCATTGACATCGAGTACGATGAGGAGGCGCTCAGGAAATGCACGCTGACCACCGCCATGTCGGACGAAGGGTTGTACCAGCGGATTGAAGTGATCTGTAAAGCGATAAAGGCAGAATACGTCGTGGACGATGCTGTGATCATTATTAAAAGTCGTGGTTGTGAATAAAACTGTAACCCTTACCCCTTTGCCTATGATAATAAAGTACTAGCATACCAAAAAAATGGGCCAACAATGTTCAACGCATCATTGGCCCGTCATGCAGCGTGTTCATTCCACGCAGCACCCAGTTTTTGCCGTTTTTCAAAACAAAAACATTCTCAATTTATGAAGAAAAAACCTAAACCAAGTAGCAAGACATTGCTATTTATTATGAAAATCACCCTGATTCACATGCTGCTGACCTCGGTGACCATAGTTTGCGCGTCTGCGCTCGATTCCAGTGGGCAGGGGGTTTTAGAGCGTAAAATCACCGTCCGGTTCGAAAATGCAAAAGTGAAAGATGTCCTCTCCGAACTCCAGGAGAAAATGGGGGTGAACTTTACCTACAGGCCCTATTTGTTAAGAAATATCCCGAGAGTAACCATGAGTGTTACCGACACGCAGTTAGGGGATATTCTAAACCAGGTATTGGAGGCATCCATCGGATATGAAGTAGTCGGAAAGCAGATCATTCTCACGGCGATAGCCAAAGAAACGGAAACGGAGGACATGGTATCCTCGGGAGAATTTCCGGCAATACAGGTAAGCGGAAGAATAACTGACCAGGCAGGCGCGGCCATACCGGGTGTGAACGTGATTGAAAAAGGAACAACGAACGGAACGGCAACCGATGCAGACGGGAAGTATACCTTACTGGTCGGCAGTGAGAATTCGACTTTAGTCTTTTCATTCATTGGTTATGCCACACAGGAAATTCCTGTTAGTAACCGGGCTACACTTGATGTTCAGCTCATCCCGGATACTAAAACACTGTCGGAAATTGTGGTAGTCGGGTACGGAGAACAGAGGAAAGTAACGGTTACCGGTTCGGTTGTAGCGGTCAACGGCTCGGAACTGCAAAAATCACCTGCCGTTGACCTTTCCAATTCCTTTGCCGGCCGGCTGGCCGGTGTTGTTGCAGTTCAGCCCAGTGGTGAGCCGGGGTATGATCAATCAACGATCAGAATTCGCGGAGTCAATACAATCGGGGATACTTCTCCCTTGATCGTTATTGACGGTATCCCCGGTCGCGATGGTGGTCTTGGCCGGTTGAGTCCCCAGGATGTAGAATCGATTTCCGTCTTAAAAGATGCGTCATCTGCCATCTACGGTGCGCAGGCAGCCAATGGGGTGATATTGATAACAACAAAGCGCGGTAAATCGGGCGCACCACAGATCACATACGATTTTAACCAGGGCTGGTCGCAACCTACACGTATTCCGAAGATGGCGAATGCCCCGGAATATGCGGCAATCATGAATGAAATTCCCATTTACAAAACAATTCCCTCCGGTGAATGGTCTGCGGCCTGGGCCGGTATTCAACAAAATGGCACGTTCACATCACCCAGCACGGGAACAACGGTAAATGCAAATTATAGTCCCGGTGATGTGCAAAAATATAAAGACGGCAGCGATCCCTGGGGCCATCCCAACACGGACTGGTTTAAGACCGCTTTCAAAACATGGTCTCCCCAGGCCCGGCATAACATACAAATCCGCGGAGGTTCGGATAACGTGAAGTACCTCGCCTCCATAGGATACGTCAGTCAGGATGGCTACTATAAAAACTCAGCTACTAGCTATAAGCAGTATAATTTCCGTATCAATGTGGATGCCAGGATAAATAAGTATATCAACACGCAATTGGGCATCATGGCCCGTGAAGAGTCCCGGCATTTTCCAACCCAGTCAGCAGGATCTATTTTCAGGATGCTCATGCGGGGCCGGCCGACGGAGCCGGAAATATGGCCCAATGGTTTACCCGGTCCTGATATCGAGAACGGGCAGAATCCCTACGTCATCACCACCAATGCCACAGGCTATGAAAATAATCCCACCGACTATCTGCAAACCAACGGCAAAATTGAATTGACTAATCCGTGGGTGGAAGGATTGAAGTTAACGTTAATGGGTTCGGCAGATAAATCAATTAACCGGGATAAAAAATGGGAGACTCCCTGGTACTTGTATATGTGGGATAAGAAGACGTACGAAGCGGATGGTGTAACTCCGTTGCTCAACAAGGCGCTTCGCTCGACTTTCAGCGATGCCAGGCTTACACAATCCGTAGGAACAAAATTCAATACGAACCTGACCTCACTATTGAACTACGACCGAACGGTGGGAAGCCATAACATTGGGATCCTGGCTGGCATAACACGCGAGACGTTTACCGCTGACTACTTGTGGCTTTATCGGAGGGAATATATTTCAACCGCCATTGATCAGCCATTTTTCGGCGGACCGACACAACTCATTTCGGGAGGCAATGATCCAGCCAACTCTTACAACCGCGCCCGGTTGGGAATGTATGGACGTGTTACCTACAACTACAAAGAGAAATACCTGGCAGAGTTCCTGTGGAGACGGGATGGGTCCTCATTTTTTCCAGGGTCCCACCGGTTTGGTCTTTTCCCAGGGCTCTTGTTAGGATGGAATATCTCCAACGAGGATTTCTTCTCAAGCAATGTGAGCTTTATTAACTTCTTGAAAATACGCGGTTCCTATGGCGTAATGGGTAACGACAAAATAATCAGTCCTTACGATCGCAATCCAGAACATCCGGTTGAATACGCATTTCTATCTTCCTATGCGCCCCAGAACTATCCTATTAATAGTCAGGTGGCCACAACACTCATCGAGGGCTTGGTAGCCAATCCCAACTTTACATGGGAGCGGTCCAATAACTCGAATATCGGACTGGATGGTACCATGCTGAATAACAAGCTTGATTTCACTTTGGAATATTTTTATAACAAGCGGAGCCAGATGCTCATCTCCAAACTCGGATCAACGCCTGCATCGACGGGGATTGCTGATCGGCTGCCTCCTGTTAATGCTGGAAAAATGGAAAACAAGGGATTTGAATTTACCCTTGGATATAATGGCCAAGCTTCAGGGCTAAAATACAGGGTCGGCGTCAATGCAGGGTATAATAAAAACAGGGTCCTTTATATGGATGAGATAATAAGTGCCCCTTCTTATCAATGGCAGACTGGCCATCCGTATGATGCATTCCTGGCTTATAAGTCGGACGGTGCATTTAAAAACCAGGGAGAGATCGACAATGAAGCGATTGACTATAGCGCCGTTACATCGAAACTGCTGCCGGGTGACATGAAGTTTGTTGACTACAACCACGACGGTAAGATTGACGCCAACGATAAGGTGAGGTTGGACAAGAATACGGTCCCTAATTTCAATTTTGGGGTCACCATGAATTTCCAATATAAAAACTTCGACTTATCCATCCTGTTTCAGGGCGCTACCGGGGCCCTGCTTCAGTTCGGAACGGAATCCGGAGACATAGGAAATTATTTGAAATATAGCTACGACCACCGGTGGACCATCGACAATCCCAGCAGCACGGACCCCCGGTTGGCGATCCGCGGAGACACGTACTACACAGGTGGTAATTACGGGTCCAACACCTATTTCTTATATAATAAAAACTACATCCGTTTGAAGAATGTGGAATTAGGATACAATGTTCCGACTGCCGTTGGAAAGAAGGCAGGTATAAGCAATTTGAGGGTCTATGTCAACGGGCTTAACCTCGTCACCTGGGACAAGTACAAGATCTTTGACCCGGAGGCGACCAATGGGGCGGGTTCATACTATCCGCAGGCACGTATTATCAATACTGGTCTCCGTTTAACTTTCTAACAGAATGCATTATGAAAAAGATAATTAAGATCGGATTTATGCTGGCGTTGATGGCATTTCCGTTTTCGTGCAATACTGACTTTTTGAATACGAAACCGACGGCTTTGGTGCCGGCGGCAACCACCTGGAGTGATGGTCCTCTTTCGCAGGCTTTTGTATTTGGTGTTTACAGCTATCTGGGCTACGGTGGCTTTGAAGAACAGATGCTGGCCGCTTATACGGACGAAGCGATGTTTACGCATGCAGGAAGGAATATCAATACGTTTAATGAAGGAACAGAAAGTCCTTCCAACCTGGCGTGGACCAGTGGCACCTACGCGTGGACTCAGCCTGGCAGCAATAGTTCCCCGATGTACGGGGCCATACGCGCGGCGAATACGGCCATTGTAAATCTTCCAACCGCAACCTTCACGACGGTAGACAAGGATATGCTATTGGGGGAAGCCTACTTCCTGAGGGCTTATTTCTATCACCAGTTGACGAGGTTTTATGGTGGGGTACCCATCATTGACAAACTCTATAAATTGGATGAAGATTATAGCATCGCAAGAAACACCTATGAGGAGTGTGTGAATTTCATCTTAAGCGATTTGGATCAGGCTGCGACATTGCTTAATGGAAAAACTACTGCTCCCGGCAGGGCCTCCAAACTTGCCGCGCTGGCCCTCAAGGCGCGCGTGTTGCTGTATGCCGCCAGTGATTTGCATGATATGCCTACTGCATCAATAAAATCAAGTACCATTTCGGGATTTGCCAACCTGGGGCTGCTGGGATACACGACGGGTGACCGTACCGCACGCTGGCAGGCTGCTAAGGATGCTGCCAAGGCAGTGCTCGATCTGATGAGCGGCTACAAACTAGGCTTGCCTGCCCCCGCCACTTCTGCAGAAGGGACAGCAAATTATATTTCTTTGTCGCTCGGTGGTGGAAGTAAGGTCGCTGATGCGGCAGCAGCAGATGAACTGCTCTTCTTAAGGAGTGAAACGGGACTTTATACTGCTGAAAATAACTGGCCGTTGGGCGGAATTCATTTTGGCATTAACAATGGTCCCAATGGATACCACAACTGGGCCGGGAATACGCCCATTCAACAATTGGTAGACGATTATGAGATGATGGATGGGTCTAAATTTGATTGGAGTGATCCGGCGAAGGCCTCGGATCCATACAGCAACCGCGATCCTCGTTTCTATGCGACGGTTTTATATGATGGGGCGGCTTGGAAACCTCGTCCGTCGGATGTAGCAATCCTCGACCCGGTTAGCCAGGTTCAAACAGGGTACTATGACGATGGCATGGGAGGCAAAATCAATGGAATCGATACCCGGGAATCGGTGGTTGAGAATTGGAATGGAAGCCGGACCCACTACTATGTGAGAAAGTTTATCGATCCGGATCCGGCTGTTGTTGAAAATCAGTCCGGTTTCCAGGTGGTGCCCTGGCCGTTCATACGGTATACCGAGATGGTACTTAACTATTCGGAGGCTTGCATTGAGTTAGGACTGGATGTCGAGGCGAAAGTCTGGCTTAATAAGGTCAGGTACCGAGCCGGTATGCCTGCCATAACGGAAAGTGGCACTGCCCTGCGCGATCATTACAGAAATGAGCGCAGGATAGAACTGGTCTATGAAGAACACCGCTATCACGATGCACGCAGATGGATGATTGCCGCTACAACACTGGGCCGGGGTATAAAGGACATGCACGTGGATGCAATCTTAAAAGCGGGGGCGACTCCTCTTGTTCCTTACCGGTACGACAAAACGGTCTATAACTACGTCTATACGGCGGAGGACAATACATCTAATGAGACCAGGACCTGGGTTGACAAAATGTATTTCAGACCCATCGGCAGGGATGAAATGAATAGAAACAGCAAGTTGATTCAGAACCCGGGATATTAATCGTTACGGAGTATGTACATAAGCAAAAAAATCTATCCCATTGGCGGGATAGATTTTTTTGCTTTACATTGAACCAGACATAATGCGCATTTTCAAGATCACCCCTGCTGTGTTATGTCTAAATACCATATTTATTTTGTTAGGGTGCCGGAACGAAACGGCCAAGGTGGAGGCGGCAAAGACCTTGGCCGTTGATTCTGTTGCCGCTGCACCGCTATTCACGCTCCTCCCTCCGCAGCAGACCAACATTGAATTTCGCAATACCCTGACCGAAGGACTGAACACCAACATTCTGATGTATGAATATTTCTACAATGGAGGTGGTGTGGCGACGGGTGACCTGAACGGCGACGGGCTGATCGATATTTATTTTTCATCCAACATGGGGAAGAATAAATTCTATCTCAACCTGGACAACATGAAATTCCGGGATATCACTTTGACCTCCGGGGCAGAAGGGAGAGAAGGTCCCTGGAAAACGGGTGTGACTCTGGCGGATATTAATGGCGATAATAAACTTGATCTTTATCTTTCATATTCGGGCATGGTAAGAGCGGAAAAAAGGATCAACCAGCTCTTTATTAACAATGGCAATGATGCACAAGGTATTCCTCATTTCAGTGAAAAGACCGGGGAATACGGGCTGGTCAGTCCGGCCTACAGTAACCAAGCTTACTTTTTTGACTATGATCGCGATGGCGACCTGGATGCCTTGCTGCTGAATCACAACCCGAAATCATTACCGGTCCTCAATGAGGTGAGTACGTCAGCGATCCTGAAGAAAGATGAGCCCTCCATCGGAGTGCGGCTTCTGCGGCAAACCAACAACCATTTTGAAGATGTAACCAAAAGGTCAGGAATAAGCAGTTCGGCATTGACCTACGGATTGGGTGCGGGAATATCGGATTTGAACAAGGATGGGTGGCCGGATATTTATATTTCCAACGATTACGCGGTTCCCGATTACCTCTACATCAATAACCGCAACGGAACATTTAGCGACAAGCTTCCGCAGAGCATTGGTCACAACAGCCAGTTTTCGATGGGCAACGATGTGGCTGATATTAACAATGACGGATGGACGGATATCATAACATTGGATATGCTTCCGGAAGATAACCACCGTCAGAAATTATTGCTGGCCCCGGATAATTACGGCAAGTTTGATCTGAATGTGCGAAGTGGTTTTTATTACCAATACATGCGTAACATGCTTCAGTTAAACAACGGAAACGGAACCTTCGGCGAGATTGGCCAGTTGGCAGGCATCTCGAACACAGACTGGAGTTGGGCACCCTTACTGGCAGACTATGACAATGATGGATGGAAAGACCTCCTGGTGACGAATGGTTATTACCGCGACTACACCAACCTCGATTTCATCAAATACATGGACGATGTTGTGAAACGAAAGGGAAGGCTGAAACGGGAAGATGTTCTGGAGTTGATCAATCACATGCCTGCCTCCAATGTTGCCAATGCTATTTTCTCTAACAACCATGGCATTCGATTCACCAATCAAACAAAATCCTGGGGCATGGACCGTCCTTCCAATAGCAACGGCGCCGCCTATGCCGATCTCGACAATGATGGGGATCTCGATATCGTGGTGAACAACATTAATCAGTCGGCATTCCTTTATCAAAATGAAGCGAACAGAAATCCGGACAATCATTACCTTGAAATAAAACTGCAGGGAGAAGGCCGCAACACCCAGGGGATCGGGGCGAAAGTCAGAGTGAGCTGCAACGGCAAGAAGCAGTATTTGGAACAAATGAGTTCACGGGGCTACCTATCGGCTGTATCGCCGGTACTTCATTTTGGCTTGGGAAATGAAAGCAAGGTGGACTCTTTAGAAATTACCTGGCCAGGCGGTAAGCAGCAGGTACTGAAAAATATTATCTCAAACCAGTTATTGACGCTTTCGGAAAACAAAGCAACTGCCGGCAAAAATACACCTTCTTCGCAGCGTACCCTGTTTACAGAAGTGTCCTCACCGATCAGCCACAAAAGTCCGGTGGTGGGCGTAAATGATTTTAAGCGGCAGCCTTTATTGGTCAATCCCATGTCGTTCTCAGGTCCATGTCTGGTGAAGGGCGATGTTAACCACGATGGACTGGACGATGTGTATGCAGGGGGAGGAAGCGGACAAGCGGGAGAGTTATTCATTCAACAAAAGGGAAACAAGTTCATTCGTCATCACGTGCCTTCTTTTGAGGAGGATAAACGTTGCGAAGATGCGGATGCCGTATTTTTTGATGCGAATGGCGATGGACACATTGATCTTTACGTCGCCAGCGGGGGCTATCATACGTATGAAAAAGATGACCCCATGCTGCAAGACAGGCTGTACCTTAACGATGGAAAGGGAAATTTCACCCGGAACAAAGAAGCACTGCCCATTATGCGGGTAAGCAAGAGTTGCGCCAGGGTAAATGATGTAAACCAGGATGGATACCCCGACTTGTTTGTGGGGGGCCGGGTCATACCCGGTCGTTATCCCGAATCGCCTGCCAGCTATTTATTGATCAATGATGGCAAAGGTAATTTTACGGACCAGATCAGCACCATCGCCCCGGAGTTGCAAACGTTGGGAATGATTACGGATGCGGTTTGGATAGATGTCAACCAGGATAAAAAGAATGATTTGATTGTGGTGGGCGAGTGGTTGCCCGTTTTTGTGTTTGTAAATGTCAACAACAAACTGCAGAACGAATCAAAGAAGTATTTCGACAAAGCGTACAGCGGGTGGTGGAATAAAATCAGTACAGGAGATTTCGACCGCGACGGTAAACTTGATTTGATCATTGGCAACATGGGCCTGAATACACAATTCATCGTGTCAGACCTCGAGCCCGCGGAAATCTATTTTAAAGATTTTGATAACAATGGTTCGGTAGACCCGCTCTTTTGCTTTTATATCCAGGGAAAGACTTATCCCTATCTAACGCGCGATGAGTTGCTGGAGCAGCTTGGTGTTTTCCGCACGCGATTCCCTACTTATAAAAGTTATGCGGATGCAGCGCTTCCGGATCTTTTTAATGAAGCGGAATTAAGCAGTTTCGGCCACCTTCAGGCTGATCGCATGGAGACATCTTTTTTTAAAGGCGGTGCTGATGGAAAATTTCATCTTTCACCCTTACCACTGGAAGCCCAGTACGCCCCGGTTTATTCGATACTGGTGTTGGATTATGATAAGGATGGAAGCGAAGACGTTTTGCTTTGCGGGAACCTGAATCACGCGAAACTGAGGCTCGGCAAGTGGGATGCAAACTACGGTGTTTTGTTGAAGGGGGATGGCAAGGGAAATTTCAGCTATATCAGTCAATCCATATCGGGTTTTAAGTTGCGCGGCGATGTGCGGAGTGTTGTTGAAATAAACGGAACATTATTATTTGGTATCGGAGGGCAAAATAGCATTGCTTATAAACTCAACGAGTAGGAGTGATGAGAAAAATAATAACGGTTCTCTTTTGTATTTATTTATACGGGATAATATTACTCACGCTCAAAAAAACCTGCAACCGGGCTATATCACTCTTAATAATAATGATACACTAAGAGGTTTTATTGACTATCGTGAATGGTATCGGAATCCCGTTGCTATTTCCTTTGGACTTTCGAGAGAAGCACCTACTAACTCGTTCACGATTAAAGATATGCGCTATTTTGAAGTAAACAATAGGGAGTCCTATCAAAGGCATGTTTGTCAATGTCGACACCAAAACAAGTTACGTTGTTCAATGGTTCGGTGAGCATACTGGCGTTTTTGGGGGTTATGAATATGATCCGCCGTTGGCTAAAAAGGGCAGAGATCAAAAATTAGATTTTTCTTGGGTCCACCGACCCGGCAATTTTCCAAGAAACATTTTGTTAATTTGGGAAGCATTAACATCTGCTTTCGATTCCAACAAAAAACTGTCGGATCGGGGTGCCGCCTGGCAGGAAGCCGCAATGAAATCCGAAGGCTATGATTATGTCCAGCCGTTGAAAGGTGGAGGGGCTATCTATAGAGAAGTTCGCAATCTTGATAAGATCCTGGACGTACAGGGTTTTGAAAATGTGGTGATGACCAGTACTACCATTGGCAGCGACGGCAAATTGGAAGGATGGACATCCTGGGCCTACGGAACCTTGGTCGATCAAAAGACAGGCCAGAAAGTGGTGTGGGTTCAAAGTGTGACCTATGACCATAACAAGAACATTATATTAACTTCAAGCGGGTCTACGGCTGTTCCTAACCTGAAACGGCCAACAATGATGCAAGAATTTGAGAAGACCTCATATGATAACTAAATCTAAAACTTGATTCCTATGAAGCACCTCAATTTCACCTCGACCCTGGTCCTGATGATCTTTTTATCTTGCAATAATAATAGTCCGCGATTTCAGGAATTAACAACAACAGGGACAATTCGAGATCGACTTTACAAAAGGGTACCGGATGCACCTTTGATCTGGTACTGTTACATCGATGGTCGCCTGAGTCGGGGGATCCGACAGAAATTATGTGACAGCCTTTTATTGAAATACAATCAGAATTTGACCCTGGAGCTTACCATTTCAGTTAGAAATTCCAAGATCACGGAACTTGCTTTTCAGGGCATATTCGTTGATGCGTCCAATTTTGCCCATAAGGTTGTAATTCCTGATTCAATACAGGAAATAATCAAAGGCGCTGATTTGATGCAAAGCCCGGGAATGAAGGGTGTCTCGGAGACGGACATTGCCGTAAGGCTCCAGCTTGAAAGGTTTTGCATCGGCTACATGGAGTTTGTTTCTGGGGAAATACCTGACGTAGCAAAGTAGCTGGAAACTTAAGTTCGGCTCGGTAATCAGCAATAGGCCGAACTTCACACCGAAGCCTTCACCAACTCCTCCCGAATCCGTTTCGCCACCACTTTTTCCTGCCCCGGCTTCAACATGAATACAGTAAGCCGGATGCTGTTTTCTTTTTCCCAGGCAATCACTTCAATGGAGGGGCTGCCTTTGCGTAATCGCTCTCCGAATCCGTCGCGGGTTTCTTTTACTTTAGAAGGATCCCAGGTTATTTCAAGGGAAGGAGTGTGGTTGGCTACAGGGGGAACAATCACTTCCGTTGTCACACCGGGCACGGACTTTACGGCATTGTTTATTACGGCGATGCGCTCTTCCCAAATCTTCCATTCCATGGCATGGTCTCTTTTGATGTAGCTGTCCAACGCGACATACATGCCGATGATTTCTTCCTTATTCACTTTCATTCCACGGCCAATATTACCACCCCGGGGTGGTCCGTTCAGTCGCGCTGCTTCAATGAGATCCTTTTTTCCCATCAGAATTCCTGCACTTTGAGGTCCGCACATTGCTTTGCCGCCGGAAATGCAAACCAGGTCAAAGCCCATCTTGTTGTATTTCCATAAGTTTTCAACGGGCGGCACATCGGCAGCGATATCGATCATCGTCGGGATGTTGTGTTTCTTCGCGATGTCCAGCCATTGCTGATGCTGGATCTTTCCGACGGGCGCTTCCCGGTTCAGGAACCACATCATTGCCGTTTTGTCGTTGATCGCGCCCTCCGCTTCTTCTGCCGTTTCTACCGTGATAACGGATGCTCCGGTGTTTGTAACCGCATGATGATATCCGTTGATGTGGGTCTTTTGAATGATGACTTCCGATTTCATTCCCGAGCCTTCGAGCTTCGGCAGCAAGGCTACCTTTTTCGGGTCATTTCCTGTCAGCACGCCGGCCGTACCGAGCACAAGAGCCGACCAGCAACCGGCAGTGACCAGGGCGGCTTCGGCATGGCATAGTTCTGCAATCTTTTGCCCGACTTTATCCTGAACCTCTTCGAGCATCACAAATTCCTTTGAACTGCTTTGGATCGCCGCCATCACATCATCGGGCATCAGCGAAGCGGTCATCGTCGTGTAATTACCGGCGGCGTTGATGAACGTTCGCAGGCCAAGCTCCTTGAACACATCGCGTTTTACCGAAAGGGGAGCGGCGGTTGCTGTACCAGGTTGAAGACCTCCTGCCAGGGCCGCGCCAGCCAAGGGGGCGATGGACAGTCGTTTTAGTATGTCTCTGCGTTTCATGTTCTTATTTTTGAGATTAAATTCTGCGTCATCGAATGATGGGGTAATTTACATTTTGATGTTTGATTGCAAGGCCGGAAAATCAGCAATCACAAATCAGCAATAAACAATCAGAAATCCGGCGGATTGTTTATTGCTGATTGTTGATGTTTGATTTTTGATTGCAAGGTATGATATACTATTCAAAAAATGGACGGATCAAGTAATTAGTTGATAATTCATGACCTTGTAGATTTCATCTGCGAAAATCTGCGAGATCCGACTACGCTAAGGCTTCGTCGGACAGGTCTGCGGGAAAAAAGGTCAATACGTCGCTCTCCCCCCGGAAATGTCAAATATAAAACCAGTTGTAAAACTTGATTCCTTCGATACGATCCAGGCAGAAAGCGAAGCGACTTCCTCCACCGTTCCCAGGCGCTTCATGGGTATCTTGGCAGTCATGTAAGCCAGTTGTTCCGGTGCTGTGCTTTCGTTCATCGCCGTTTTGATCACAGCGGGAGCAAGTCCATTCACCGTGATTCCTGTTTCAGCATATTCTTTTCCGATCACTTTCACCAATCCGATGACTCCGGCCTTCATGGACGAATAGCCTGCCATAAAGGGATTGCCTTCTTTTCCTGCGATGGAGGCGATAAGCAAAATGCGGCCATAGTTTTTTTTCTCCATGGCCATGGCGGCGTATTTCGTCATCAGGAATGACCCTCTCAAATTGATGGCATAGATCCTGTCGTACTCTTCCACTGCGTAGTCCTTGATCTTTGTGTTGGTAGGACCGACGATGCCGGCGGAATTGACCATGATATCGATCCCTCCAAACTTGTTTTCAACTTCTTGCATTGCTTTCTGAACAGCGCTGTCAGAAGAAATGTCAACACCGTACGACTCAACCGCAAATCCTTTTTTTCTGAATTCACCGACGGTTTGTTTCAACACGTTTTCGTTGATGTCAAATAACGCGACGCTTGCGCCTTCGGAGGCAAGCCGTGCTGCGATACCTTTACCGAGACCGTCGGCCCCGCCTGAAATGATGGCCACCTGATTTTCAAATCGTTTCATCGGTTTGTGGTAAGATACTCTTCCTGGCTTATTTGTTCTATGCGTTGACGCATGTTTGTTTCTGGCTTCCCAATCCTTCGATGGACAATTCTACCACATCGCCTTCTTTTAAATACTGTTGCGGTTTCATTCCCATTCCCACACCAGGAGGGGTGCCCGTGCTGATAACATCACCGGCTTCCAGGGTCATAAATTGAGACAGGTAATGGATCAGGAAATAGCAATTGAAAACCATCGTGCCGGTATTGCCTTTTTGCATTTGCTTACCGTTGACAAGCAGTGACATGGATAAATTATGCGGGTCAGCTATTTCATCAGGGGTCGCAAGGAAGGGACCCAATGGATTGAAGTTATCGCATGACTTTCCCTTCGTCCACTGTCCGCCGCGTTCCAATTGAAATTCCCTTTCCGACACATCATGGGAGGTACAATAGCCTCCGATATACCCTTTTGCTTCTTCGATGGAAGAAAGATACCGGGCATCTTTACCGATGACAACTCCCAATTCCACTTCCCAATCTGTTTTCTTACTTTTTCGTGGGATCAGAACAGGGTCAAAAGGACCTACTACCGTATTGGCGCCCTTTTGAAATACGATCGGTTCCGTTGGCACGGGCATTCCGGATTCGGCGGCGTGGTCGGAGTAATTCAGACCAATGCAAAGGACTTTTCCTGGCCGTGCTACACAGGCGCCCCACCGTACCTTTTCCGGGACATCAGGCAAGGAGGAGATATTCTTCAAGCCCTTCAATTCGCTGAGCCCGTTCTTACGAAAGAATTCCCGGTCCCAATCTTTGAAAATGGAGGAAAGGTCTTTGCGCTTTCCAGTGCTATCCAGGATGCCGGGCTTTTCGTTACCGGGCTCTCCAAATCGGATTAATTTCATAGGTTAAAGTTTTGTTTTGTTTCCCGCAGATCTCGCAGATTTACGCAGATTTATTGACTAGTGCTGTTCCAATTATATGATTCTACACCCTCTTGTCAAAAATTTAAGGTTGGAATGAGCATGGCGTCCCTTATTTGTATAAATAGATAGTTGGAACGGCATCAAATTGCGCTTGGCCGAGCATACGTCTGCGTAAATCTGCGAGATCTGCGGGAAACAAATATTACACTCCAAACTCGAATGCCGCTATTCCTTTGTACCCGCAATTCCGCACCACAAAAAGAGATCCGGCCAGCGGTTGCTTTTGTAATTCGTCTTTGGTAAGCCCTTCTCTGGCAGAGGTGATGTATAAGTCGTCCAGCTTTTCGCCTCCGAACGTACACGAACTTACCCTTGCTACCGGGAGCTGAACCCTGGTCAATTTTTCTCCCGTCGCCGGATTCCATCGCGCCACCTGCCATCCGTCCCAGTGGGCAATCCAAAGCATGCCCTCGCGGTCGATCGTCATCCCATCGGGGCTACCTTCTTTATCATCAATTTTTATGACTGTTTTTTTGTTGCCTATATGGCCGGTTCGCTTGTCGTAATGGTAGGACACTACTTCAAAGGCAGGTGAGTCGATGTAATAGAATGTTCGGTGATCGATGCTCCATGCCATACCGTTGGAAATGGTTACGCCCTCAATTTTCTTTGTGACCGATAAATCGCTTTCTAAAGCATAAACACTTCCTGCTCCGGGCTCTTCGGAGAACGACATGGTTCCGGCCCAAAACCTTCCATTGGGATCGCATTTCCCGTCGTTGAAACGGTTATTCGGCAAATGAGCCTCGGGGTTTGCCAGCATCTTCACCTCGTGGGTCTTCCGGTTAATAAATGCAAATCCATTCTGCGTGGCCGCCACAAAATTTCCGTTCTTACAAATCGCAATTGCGCCAATCATCTGATGGACTGCAATCGTACTCACCTTTTTTGTATCGGGCGCGTATTGATAAATCTTTCCATTGATAATGTCAACCCAGCAAATCAGTTTTCGCCGGGTATCCCAAACCGGTCCTTCACCGAGTTCAGACTCAAGATTGATAACTACCTCTGCTTTCAAATCACGAATTTTGTTTCCCGCAGATCTCGCAGATTTACGCAGAATAAATTCAATTTTGCGTAAGCCCGCGGAAGTGACTGGGCCAGTTGCAATACTACGTCGCTCAGCGAGGAAAATTGCGCCATTCCATCGTGATCTGCCAGATCTGTGGAAAATATTTATGCCGGTCAATTTCAATTCTGCAAATCTGCGAGAATCCGCGAGATCTGCGGGAAACAATTCTGCGATCTGCGGGAATCTTCAATGGGAATCCCTTGACACCTTGCTCCCCGAATTTCCAACCAAAAAATCCATATCGGCTCCCAAATGGGCTTGCTGAACATGATTGATATACAGGTTCACGTACCCTCTTTCGGTAACAGGCGGCACGGCTTTAAATAGTTTTTTTCTTTTCTTTAATTCTTCATCGGTAACGGCAACGGTCAGCGTACGCTTCGGTACATCCAGGGTGATCAAATCTCCGGTTTGGATCACAGCAAAATTCCCCCCGGTGGCCGCCTCGGGGGAGACATGCAGGACGACCGTCCCGAAGCCTGTTCCACTCATCCTTCCATCGGAAATGCGGACCATATCCTTAATTCCTTTTGCCAATAGTTTTTTAGGCAATCCCATATTTCCGACTTCCGGCATTCCAGGGTACCCTTTTGGACCCACGTTCTTCAGGACGAGAATACTTTTTTCATCCACGTCAAGTTCGTCGGTGTCAATCCGTGCTTTATAATCTTCAATGTTTTCAAACACAACGGCCTTTCCGGTATGGTGCATCAAATGGGCGCTGGCTGCTGATGGTTTTATCACGGCGCCGGCCTCGCATAAATTACCATTCAAAATAGCAAGCCCAGTGGCAGTATTGAAGGGCTTATCAACCGTTGTAATCACCTCCTTGTTGTACCCTTCGGCATCTTTATAATTTTCCTTTATCGTTTTTCCATTGACCGTGAGGCAATCGGGATGGAGAATGCCATCGAGTGCTTTGCAGACGACGGGCAATCCTCCGGCGTAATACAAATCCTCCATGAAAAAAGCACCGGAGGGTTGAAGGTTTGCTATGAGTGGAATGTTGGCTGACAAGGCATCGAAGTCATTGAGGGTAAGGGGAACTCCAATCCTTCCCGCAATCGCCAATAAGTGGATAACGAAATTGGTTGAACCGCCAATTGCTGCATTGACCTTGATCGCATTCTCAAATGCACGGCGTGTAAGGATATCCGATAATTTTAAATCCTCCCGCACCATGTCAACAATGCGCAATCCGGAAAGTTGCGCCAGTGCTTTCCGCCTGGAATCCGCAGCCGGGATAGCGGCGTTGCCGGGCAAGGAGAGTCCCAGCGACTCGACCATACAGGCCATCGAGGAGGCAGTACCCATCACCGCACAATGGCCGCGGCTTCGGCACATGGCGGCTTCCATTGAAATCACTTCTTCTTCTTCAATTTTATTTTCGCGGATCGCATCATGGAGACGCCAGATATCGCTGGTCCCGATGCTTGCCCCCTTATACCGCCCCGTCAGCATCGGGCCACCGGAAACTACGAGGGTAGGGAGATTGACACTGCACGCACCCATTACCAGCGAGGGAGTGGTCTTATCGCACCCGCACAACAGTACAACGCCGTCTATCGGATTGGCCCGGATAGATTCTTCTACATCCATGCTCGCCAAATTGCGGTACAACATCGCAGTAGGCTTGATCAATGTTTCGCCCAGCGACATGACCGGAAACTCTACCGGAAAACCGCCTGCTTCTGAAATACCCCGCTTCACTGATTCTGCAAGTTCTCTGAAATGGGCATTGCAGGGTGTAAGTTCACTCCATGTATTACAGATACCGATAATGGGTTTGTTCCGGAATTCATAATCCGGTATGCCCTGGTTTTTCATCCAGGCCCGGTAGATAAAACCATCCTTGCCTTTGCGGCCAAACCAGTTGCTGCTCCTTAGTTTTTTTTCCTCCATCAGAGTGATTATTACGTATTTTTATTTAGAAGAGGTTTGAATTTACATTTATTTCATCCACAATGAAAAGGATAATTTTGGTCTTCATCATTGTTAGTGTTGGGTGGTAATCCCATGACTATGCGCTCAAACAAAACTATGGAATGTCATACCGGGCAACCACGTGATCAACTATGAAAGATAAGTCAGGCTTGACCCGGTACCCCGTGGGAACGCACTGGGGCATTTCATAGCTCCTTCACTACATTGTTAGCCGCTGGGTACCGGGTCGAATATCGTCCATCACTTCGTCGGCAATCTCGTGCTCGCCCGGTATGACATTTCATTTTTTTGTTTGTGGGGTCAATTCGCCTGGACCAAAATTTATGTTGAGTAATTCTGCGTAAATCTGCGCGATCTGCGGGAAATATCATCCGCATTAAAAGCGAATCTGCTGGAAATGATCTTCATCGGTACCCCGCCGCCTGCAGCTCAAACAACTTCGCATAACGCCCTTGCGCCTCAAGCAATTCTTCGTGCGTACCCAATTCGGTCACGTGCCCGTCGGCAATTACTGCAATCCGGTCTGCTATCCGTACGGTTGAGAAGCGATGTGAGATCACAATGCCAATGCGTCCCTTCAGGTTTTCCTTCAGTTCGGCGAAGATCCCCGCTTCTGCTTCGGGGTCTAGTGAAGAGGTGGGCTCATCCAGGATCCAAATGTCGGCGTCGCGGTACATGATGCGGGCCAGCGCAAGACGCTGCCATTCGCCGCCGGACAAGTCGTGGCCTCCTTCGAAGAGCCTTCCCACTTTGGAATCAAGTCCGTTTGGCATCTTCTTCACCAGCCATTCGCTGCGCGAGTCCCGCAAGGCTTTCATCACCCGCTGGTCGTCGGCCGGGACATCCGGCCTGCCCATGACCACGTTTTCGCGGATGGTCAGTTCGTAACTTGCATAATCCTGAAACAATACACCGATCCGGCTGCGAAGCGAGTCCGGATCAAAATTCTTTACATCAACGCCTCCAATACGAACCGACCCCTGACTCGCATCGTAAAAGCGAAGCAGTAACTTGACCAGCGTGCTCTTGCCTGCTCCATTTTCGCCGACCAAGGCGATCAGTTCACCGCTGCGAATATGCAAGTTCAATCCAGTAACAGCCGGCTCCGTTCCACCGGGGTAGGAGAAGGTGACATTGTTAAACTCGATCCCTTCGTCAAGCCGGGTTGGAACAGCAAGTGGCTTTGCGGGCACAGGCACCAGCGGTTCGATTGATAAGAATGAGAAGTAGTCGTCGAGGAATGTAGTGTGTTGATCGACGGCAACAAACGTGCTCGAGATCTGACCCAGTGTTCCGGAAACGGATGTGAAGGCGCCTATCACCAACACGACGCCCCCGGGGTCAATCGTACCGGCCACACCCTTCACCGCTACAAATAAATAGGCAAGCGCCAGTGTCGTTCCGGTTACGAGTCCGGTCAGAATCGACACGCGGGTGCCCGACCGGTACATATGCTCCCGTTGTTTAAAAAGATCGTCCGACAGTCTGCCATGTCTTCCCAATAAATAATTGGCCAGCACGTAGGCTCTTATTTCCTTGGTGGTGCGAGGTTGAGCAAGCAAGCCGCCCAGGTATTCCCTTTCCCGTTGTTCAGGAGTTTCTTTATAATAAAAGTTGTAAAGACGCGACGTTACACGACTCTCAAGAGCCAGCGAAAGTGCGGCGGCGAGCAGGGCAAGAATAACCAGTACATAATGAAGGCTTGCCAGAAGAGAGGCCATCAGAATAATCGTCACGATGTTCCCCGAAAGCCCGAGGACGGACCACGTCAAGTCTCCCGGTCGCCAGGATACATCCCGTTTGGCCCGTGCCAGGCGATCATGCCAGTCGGAGTTGTCGAAGTGACCCAGGTCCACCTTCGATGCCTGCGCCAGCAAACGGCGCTCGGCTTCCAGTTCAACACGTCGGACAAATAGATTCCTGCCGTATCCCATGTAAGCGCCCACGGCGCGCTGCACGGCGGCGACAATCCACAAACCGATCACGATGGAGAGGACGTCCTTGAATTGAAGGGAGTGTATGCGGGCTTCTGCAATCCGGTTGACCAGCATGGCACCCAGGTAGACGGCCATGGGAGTCATGGTTGAGTTAAGAATTCCCAGTAATGAATAACGGATTAGCGAACTCGGTGAGGCTGCCCAGGCAAGGGCCATCCCTTGCTTCAGGTTCTTCCGCACCCTGTGCGCGCGGCCTTTGGAGTTGGGGGTTTCCATGGCGTACAAGTTAAGCCAAAAACACATAGACACATAGAGACATTGGCACATAGCGAGCAGGATTGCCTATGTGCCTATGTATCTATGTGTCTATGTGTTTAATTCCAATCTGGATCGCTTATTTCAAACCGGCTTCACTCAAAAGTTGTTTGACCGTGACCAGATCCCTTTTCATAGCGGCGAGGACCTCTTCTTTTTTTATGGTTAATACTTTTGCGCCGTTTTCAGCGCCACCCAGCGGATATTCATAGTGAATGGAAACGGGGCCCCGGATCGCATACTGTTTTAGAAGTTTAAAATATTTTTTCAGATCGACCATGCCTTCTCCCAACGGCGTCGTTTCCGAATGCCACTTTCCTTCTTTTTTTGTCCAATAGAAATCTTTTATGTCGATGGTCCCGATGTAGGATTTCAAAAGGTTCAATCCCAGCGGCCATGAATTCGCTCCTTCTACTGTCGCATGCAGGATGTCATATTGTGAGCCCATCCAGGGCGAATCGACCTCTTTTAAGACAGACCATAAATCCCAAAGCGGTGCGCCAAAATTGGCTCCGGAATGATTTTGGTACTGACCCCGGATCGCATATTTATTATTGAGGGCAGCAAGTTGCGTAAGCCGGCTTTGAATTGCTTTTAGGTTATCGACCATGCTCCTCTTTTCATCGTAGGGGATCCAGCCTGTCCGGTAGTAGGCTATTCCAAGAGAGCCGGCTGTTTTTAGAATTGACTCGGCAAAAGGATCATCGGCGCTGGAGATGGACGTTGTGATCATATACACATTCAATCCCGCTTTCCTGATGATTTCCACCGCTTTTGGCAGGTCTTCACTAACCCGTTCGGGTAAGACGTGTCCGTCAGGGCGAACGGTAAGGTCTATTCCTTCGAACCCCATTCCGGCAACGGCAGAAGCCATAGCGGAATAGTCAAGCCAATGAAGGTGCTTTGAAAAGATGTTGATGGTAAAAGCGCCGGGGGCTTCCGTCATGCCCGCGCTTTCTGAAGCTGCTTTGCGATGATCGGCGTTGGCCAGGGAATTCAGCGCTGCGGAAATCCCTGCGGTAGCCAGCGAGGCCTTAGTAATGAAGTTTCTTCTTGAAGAGTTCATAAGCATCGTTTTATTTAAGAGATCTTACTGCCTATTGCCCATTGCCTACTGCCTACTTTGGTCTGAGGTTCAAAGCCGGGGAATCGTTAGCCCTCCATCCACCATAATAACTTGTCCGGTGGAGTAGGGAAAATTTCCCAGGGCCAATGCCGCTACTGCTTTCCCTACGTCTTCAGGGTAACCCCAACGCTGCTGAACGCACAGCCCGTCTGCAATTAATTTATCGTATTTCGCCTTTGCTCCGGAGGTCATATCGGTATCGATCACTCCCGGACGAACTTCATAAACAGGAATATCAAACTCTCCCAATCGCACGGCAAACAGTTGTGTGGCCATGCTGAGGCCTGCTTTGGAAACACAGTACTCCCCGCGATTTACCGATGCTACAGTTGCAGAGATCGAAGAGACATTAATGATGCATCCCGTAAAATCGGGATCACGCTGTTTTTGCTGGATCATCCAGTTCGCCGCAAGCTGTGTGAGAAAGTAAGTTCCTTTCAGGTTCGTGGAAATGACATGATCAAAACTCTCTTCCGTAGCCTCCAGGATGTCGCGTCTTTCTTTAGGAGCGACTCCGGCATTGTTCACCAATACATGGAGCCGCCCGAAATGGTCTTTTACTCTTTGTATTACTTTTTTTCTATCTGAAGAAGACGAAACATCGCCCTGACAGTAGAGAACGTCTGCTCCCGAACTCCGAAGGTTTGTTACGACGTCGCCGACAGCGGCTTCATCCCGCACACCATTGATGGCGATATCAAAGCCATGGTCGGCAAGGTGCTTTGCAATGCCGTATCCGATGCCCCGGCTTCCTCCTGTGACCAATGCTACTTTTTTCATTTCTATTGTTTAGTCTTGAGTCCCTAGTCCTTAGTCCCTAGTCTTGAGTTCCTGGTATTTATTATCCAGCATTACGTTGAGTCGAGGGTTCCTTTCAGTCATTTGGTTCGCGCTATCGACCACCGGTTATCGATTCTATTGCGCTGCCAAAATTCCGTCCCTATGGGACTTGAGATCGCTCGTCGTTCGCGGTTACCAATATTTCGTCCCTACGGGACTGTGTTTGAATTCTATTCGTTTTCTACCAATATTTCGTCCCTACGGGACTGTGATTGAATTCTATTCGTTTTCTACCAATATTTCGTCCCTACGGGACTGTGATTGAATTCTATTCGTT
>Ga0193718_1000012_pt1 | contig 35401 bp, 23 predicted proteins | sample U2a1metaG_FD_144918 | JGI IMG/M metagenome (GOLD analysis project Ga0193718, IMG submission 144918) | Soil microbial communities from a riparian zone of the East river system, Colorado, United States - U2a1 | ecosystem: Environmental > Terrestrial > Soil > Riparian zone | place: USA: East River... | reverse complement strand
TGTTGTCAATGGAGAAGTCGTTGGCGCCATGCGCCGGCAAGCGCGCGATGGAGAGTTCCGCTCGAACCTGCACCGGGGTGGAATTGCCACGGTCATCAAACTAGACCGTCATGAAAAGCATGCCGCTATTCTCGCCGCGAAGAAAATGGGGCTTGCTGTAGCCGGTGTCGATATGCTGCCGTCCAAGCGCGGGCCGCTGATCATCGAAGTAAACTCATCCCCCGGACTGGAAGGCATCGAGGTCGCAACCAAAGTCGATATTGCCGGGAAGATTTATCACTATCTTGAGAAGCATGCAGGGAGGAAGGCGATTCAGAAGGATAAGGTGAACGCGTAATCGGTGATCGGTGATCGGTCGGTTCAGTGGTGTGTAAACAATGACGACTAGGTTAGACTGCTGAATGCGATTTTCCCGTTAGTTAAGCACCCCCAGTTTAAGTTAGGACAAACCACCAGATCACCGATTACCGATCACCGATCACCAATTGCTGACACTGTCTATGAAGGATGTTACAATAGCCGGCCATACAATCCGCCCCGGCGAGTTTAAAGAGATCAACATTAACATCGCGCGATTGCCATCGCGAACGCAAATCGATACACCAATCTATGCTTACCGGGGGCTGGAGGAGGGTCCGGTACTGGCGTTGACCGCGGGGATGCACGGGGATGAGATCAATGGAATGGAAATCGTCAGGAGGATCATCGACGCCGGGCACAACCGCGTGCAGCGGGGAACGGTGGTATGCATGCCCATCATCAATGTCTACGGTTTTCTCAACTATTCCCGCGATGTTCCGGACGGAAAAGACATTAACCGTTCTTTTCCCGGAAGTAAGAACGGCTCCCTGGCTTCGCGTGTAGCCTATCATTTGATGAAGGAAGTCATCCCCTTCATCGATTATGGAATTGACTTTCACACCGGAGGAGCGATGCGCACCAACTATCCGCAGGTGCGCTGCGTCATGCACGACCCAAAAAATGTAGAATTGGCGAATGCCTTTCATGCTGCGTTTACAATCGACTCACCGTTTCGCCCGCATTCCCTCCGGCAGTCCGCCGCCAAGCTCGGTAAACACATTATCGTGTTCGAAGGAGGAGAATCCCTGCGATTTGATCAACAAGCCATCGAAGAAGGAATTAACGGGACCCTGAGGTTGATGCGCCACCTCAACATGATCGACCATGCCCCCAAGCCAACGCGGGAGAATAAGATAGTGTGGAGTTCCTCCTGGATACGGGCAAGGACAGGCGGATTATTTCAACCCCTCATTTCGTCCGGAGACAGGGTGCATAAAAATCAGTGGGTAGGTAACCTGACCGATCCGTTCGGAGAGTTTAAAGAAGAAATAAAATCTCCCATCACCGGCTACGTCGTCGGCCTGAACAATATTCCCGTCGTTAATGCAGGGGATGCGTTGTTGCATATTGGGGCTGATACGTTCTCTCCGATTGATGGAGGGGGTGAGGAGGAGTCGGTGATCGGGGATCGGTAATCGGTGATTGGCGGTGCGAACAATGACGACTAATTGTCAAGTATCGTCTCCCGAGGGGACGATACGGAGGACGGGGAATCATACGTGGATTTCGCATCGTCCTCTCCGAGAGACGATGCTGGACAACTGGATAGTCAAGTATCGTCTCCCGAGGGGACGATACGGAGGGATGGGGAATTCGTACCGGGATTTCGCATCGTCCTCTCCGAGAGACGATGCTGGACAACTGGATAGTCAAGTATCGTCTCCCGAGGGGACGATACGGAGGGACGGGGAGTCATACGTGGATTTCGCATCGTCCTCTCCGAGAGACGATGCTGGACCAAACCGGTAATCGGTGATCGGTAATCGGTGGGAGTCGCCCTTAGTATCCAAGATCATAGCCAAACTATTAGAACCCCTTGTATCCTCCACCGGTAACGGATCACCAATTAGGAGGATTCGCCCTGAGTATCTAAGATCATGACCAAACTATTAGTAACCTTGCATCCTCCACCGATCACCGATTACCGATCACCTTCTTCTGCCAACACCCCCATCCAAATGCCAAAAGCTAACTACCATTCTAAAATCCCACCGATCACCGATTACCGATCACCGGTTAGAACTTCGGACAAGGTATTATCAACTTATCCTTCGGTGGCTTCCTCGGATCACGGGTCGACCAGGAATAGGAGATACTGAACTCGTGCGCACCTCCGCTGCTGGGGCCTAACTTGGAAATGGTATAATCGTAACTATAACCGATATTGAAAGCGTCTTTGGGTCCGCGCTTGGTCAATCCGATCAACAGGACAACCGATTCGTTGTTGGCAAAGCCATTCACTTTTTTGAACGGCACACCGCGGTACCACGTGCCGATGATGATCGGTTCAAAAGTGAAATACATTCCAATGTCCATCTGGTCCCATTGACCCTGGTGCCGATATTGCACGGTGGGCGCAACACTCCGCTCCTGCGGGATCGAGTACACACCGGATTTCATTGTCCCTTGTTCGAAAAAGAATTTGTAGCCGGCATGTGCCGAGATCTTCATCGGCAGTTTGTCCGTTCCTCCCACCAGGGATTGGTTAGGTTCCGTAATATGAAATGCAGAAAGTCCCAACCAGGCATTTTTGCTAAAGAGCAATCCGCCCATGGAGATATCGGGGAAGAATTTCGATTGGCCTGTATTTAGATTTTCTAGCGATGTGGGGCTCTTCACATCCCCGGTTTGAGGATCGAATTGGTCGCCGAAGGTGAGCTTGCTGAAATTGATAGCACGGTTGTATACCGCCGCCTGGAAGCCAGGGCGGAAAGACAATTGCTTTGTAATCTGCAAGTCATAGGCGTACTGCAAAGCAATGCTCGTGGAGGTCATACCAAACACTCCTTCGCGGTCGCGATTGATCATAAACCCGACGCCACTGTTCTTCTCTTCAAGGTACATATCACCATACGCCGAAAAGGTTGTAAAATTGGCATCGATCGCCGGCCATTGGTTGCGGTAATTCAAGCCGACCCGGGCCATACCGGTCGATCCTGCAAAGGCCGGATTGAGGTACAAGGGCGCGGCATAAAATTGTGAAAATTGAGGGTCCTGGGCTGTTACCCAATGGGTTGCCAAAAGGATTAACAGACTGGACAAAAACACTGATTTATACGACACCTTGGGGTATTTTGCATCCTCCATCAAAGCAAATTAATGGGTTTATAAACATTAAAAAAAGCGTTTGTCGACAAATACGGCCGTTTCATCTTCTTAACGATATTTTCAATCAAATTGTATTACTTTAGTGCAGTTTGGCGTTTTATATTTTAAATCATTTTTCTTCTTCCGTACTTTGGTATGATTCACGTGTAAAAAATGACCCGGGTTCGAAAAGTTTTCTTTCTGGTGTTGGGAGTGGTGGTGTCGTCGACAACCTTGGCACAGAACCTTTCACAGCAAAATTGGTATTTTGGAAATTCACCCAATGGAATCCGGTTTAACCGGGCCAATAATATACCGTTCGTCGTCACCAATAAGGCTGTGCCCTTCGGGACGGGCGGCAGCGCAGTAGCGACCGATCCGTCCACGGGTAATCTATTGTTCTACACCGACGGTACGATCGTCTATGATGGAAACCATGCGGCCATGCCGAATGGTTCGGGGTTGAGTGCACTTTCCTCTGCTAACCAACCCGCCGCCATCTGTGCCGTGCCCGGCCAAACGGACAAGTACTTTGTCTTTACGAATAGCACCGATTTTACAACAGGCGGTTCCATCAGCGTCAGTATGGTGGATATGGCGTTGTTCGGCAACTCTGTCTTCCCGTCCCCTGCTTCGGGCGACGTGGCGAATCCAAAAAATGCGGCAGTCCCCGGGTTGATCAACCGATCAGAAGGAATGATCCTTGTTCCTCATGCCAATGGTACCGACTTCTGGCTGATCACACACCAGAATAGCTCTGCCAGCTACTCGGCCACCCTCATCAATGCAGCCAGTTTCACAAGTGGGACCTATACGACGTTTACGACTGCAGTCGGACTCTATCCCACTACCGTTGCCAACTTTTCTTACTTTAAGAAAACCAAGAAGCTTGCCGTCTCTCCTCAAGATCCCAGCACCGACGCCCTCATCCTGACCTTTGACGATGCCACCGGCGGTTTTACTTTTGATCAGTACATCCTTAATTCAGGAAAGCCCACCACCGCCAACCAATCTATTTATGATATTGAGTGGGACCCAAAGGGACAATACTTGTATTTATCAAGGACCGGGGAGGCCGGGATTAATGCGGATGTGCTTCAATATGATTACCTGAATCCCGGCATCACATTAACTTCCGTATTGTCCACTCCTGTTTTCAGAAGCTACGGCTTGCAACTCGCCCCCGACAGTGCCATCTATTATCTCTACCAGGCCGCCTCGGGAGGACCTTTTTTAGTCGACACATTTACAAAAACAGATACGGTGGCGGGCTACGTCAAACGCAACACGACGCCATTGACTGCTGCCAATTTCAATGGCACACAATTTCCGGCATTCCTGCCAAAGGCAAAACCAAACCTCACGGTAAGTTTTACCTCCGTCGGTACATGCCAGAACAACCCCACTACTTTTTATCCCAAGGTTACACCGAACGCCGATAGCCTGCGGTGGAGCTTCGGCGACGGAAGGGATACGACCCTTTGGAGTCCAATTCATACCTATGCCCAGGCACAAACTTTCAATGTTACGCTTACGGCTTATTATCAGGGAGATTCAGCCGTCGCTCGTCCAGGACACAACAGCTTGCCGTTCGGAATTTCCCCCGCCGCGCGGCAGCTCTTCGCCAAAGCAGTTTTCAGTGAAAGTCAGCGTCACCGGTGGGACGGCCACATCCTATACGTGGTCAAATGGCAACACCGGTCCCACACTTAAACCCGACTCAGCCGGGTATTACTATGTGGTGGTGGCCGATGCATCCGGTTGCTCGACATACGCAGGAGTGAATGTGAAAGAATATGGCTTGCAGGACCAACGACGGAACATCTGGTATTTTGGCAGCCATGCAGGCATCGACTTCACCCCCAACCCGCCGAAAGCCCTCAGCAACAGTGCCATGGATGCCCCCGAAGGTTGTGCCGTTGTTTGCGACCGGAATGGAAAAGCGATTTTTTACACCGACGGTAACAACGTGTATGACAAGACGGACACGCAAATCGCTACCGGCATCGGAGGAGATCCGCTTTCGACACAATCCGCTTTGATTGTTCCCGTTCCGGGAGATGAAACACTTTATTACATCTTTACCACCCAAGCCATAAATGGTACGTCTAAGAATGAGTTGCGCTTTTCACTTTTTGATCTGAAACAGAATGGAGGAAAAGGAGCGGTGACAAAAGACAGCGTCCTGCTGTTTTCTAAAAGCACGGAGCGTATCACGGGCAATGCAAATTGGCTGATCGCCCATGAGTACGGCAACAATACGTTCCGGGCTTACCCTATTTCCAATGCGGGGATCGGAGATCCTGTTTACAGCGCCATTGGGTCCGATCATTCGTTTCAGTATGAGCAAAATGGAGAAGGGTATATGAAGCTAGGGGCTCGCAACAATCTGGCCGTGGCGCTTTCCAACCCCGGGTCGAGCAATTTTATTGAACTGTTCCACTTCAATGATACTACCGGCGTACTCTCCAATTACCGCAAAATTGATTTGAAAGAACCCAATGGACAGGTGTATGGAGTCGAGTTTTCGCCCGGTGGAAATAAGATCTTTGCCACCGTAACTGGAAACCCGACTCCATCAGAATTGTTTGAATACTCCATCGATTCGCTGGACCAGCCTCATTTCAAACAGGTATTGACGGAACCAGCGCAATTGGGCGCAATCCAAATTGCCCCCAATGGGCAGATCATGGTGGCCGTGAACGATGCCGCCCATAACGGCTTTTTGGGAACGATTGCTGCTAACGACGATACAACAAAACTTTCTACTTTCCAGTTGAATGGGTTTCCTTTAGCAGCGGGCACCAACAGTTGGCTGGGATTGCCGAATTTTATACAACAAGTTTCCAATGCCTTTGGCGGTCCTATGTTCACCTACACCGGTCTTTGCGTGGGTGATTCCACACGTTTTGTCGGGACCGCCACCGACGCCATTGACAAATTTCAATGGACTTTTGGAGACGGTGGAAGTTCTACTCAGGCAAGTCCTGCGCACTTGTACGCCGCTGCAGGGACGTATACTGTTTCCATGCATCTGACCAATCGCTGTAACCTCGACACGACGTTGGTTCAGAAAGTTACCGTTTTCGGACCTCCCCCTCCGCCCACGGTTCCCGGCGCCTCGGCGCTATGCAATGGACCCGTTACGTTAAACGCTAATACCGGAAACCTGCCCGGACTTACTTATTTGTGGACCAACGGTGATACAACAAAAATAGTCATCCTCTCACAGCCTGGATTTATATCGGTAACCAATACCGATCAACATGGATGCTTCAGTACGGCGCAAGCCATTGTCGCTGACAACAGGCCGCAGCTTTCGCTGGTGCCTGACTTAACGGTGTGTCAAAACAATAATACGCCTGTTCTCGATGCTCAAAACCCGGGAGCGACTTACGCCTGGCAAATAAACGGAGTGAATGCGAGTTCGATCCAAACTCAGGCCGTAGACACCTCTCTTCCCGGCGTGTATGTATACAGTGTGGTCGTCACCGATCCCATTACAACATGCACCGTGACGAGTCAAAAACAATTCACCATCGAAGTTTCGCCGTCATTTATATTGAACGGCACCAACCCCACGACGTGTAATGCGGCCGACGGCACGATACAAGTCCAATTGAACACCACGATCCCTGCGGCGGGACCGTATTCGTACTTCCTCACCGGCCCGAATGGTTTTAACCAGCAGGCTATTGACCAAACGGCACCATCCACAGCCGGACCTTTTGGCGGTCAGAAAGCCGGTATCTTTTCAGGTGTCGTCACCGATCAGGTATCGGGTTGCACGATCTCCCATTCATTTGGACTATCCGATGCGCCGTTCACGGCATCCGCCACAGCACAGCCACCGAATTGCGATCCGGTGACGGTTCTAATTCAGATCACCGGCGGTTCACCGCCCACCTTCCCGCTCAATTACATTGCCGCGGATAACGCAAGTGGTCAAACGACCACGGGTTCTTTTGCGACGGCGCCACCACCACCGTTAAATTTAACGCCATTAGCCGCCGGGACCTATACAATTACACTGACTGACAGCAGTGTTCCGGGATGTACATTCGCTATTAACAACTTTGCGATAACACCCGCTGCGCCGATACCGGTTACCGTGACACCCAATCTTTGCGCGACGCCTCCGACGATCGTCGCCTCAGGCGCTACCACCTATGCATGGACAACCAATGTCCCGGGAAGTATCGTGGGCGCAACCAACGGTCCCTCCATTCAATTGCTTCCGGGATCCGGCACCGTCACCTACACCGTCAACGCCTCTTCCGGTGCCGGCACATGTCCCAACATCCAAAACACCACGGTTGATGTCAACGCACTCATTACGCCGACGTTCACCCAAGGTGACCCTTGCGACACGCAGGTCCTTTTGACTGCCGCACCGGTAGGGAATTATATCTACCGCTGGTATTTGGATGATGCAGCGGGTGTAGCCCAACCTACACCCTTGGTAGGTCAGCAGGTTTTTGTCACTGCCTCCGGCCGCTATTCAGTAGAGTTAAACGATCCGGTAAGCGGGTGTAGTAAAAAATCCAGTCCTTCCCAGACTGTCAATGTATTTGGTACGATCACGGCCGGCCTGAGTGCAACCCCGGCCTGTAACGATAATAAGCCGTTCACGCTTACGGCCACCAGTAATTCAGGCGGCGTAACGTATGCCTGGTTCCTGAACAGTGGCGCCATTAGTGGGGCAGCACAGCCAACGCTCGATCAGACTTCGAATGGCACGTATAAAGTGACGATCTCAAAAGGAGTATGCAATGCTTCGGCCCAGATCCAAATCATTAAATCGCCAATCCCGGTCGGCAAGCTTCCCGACCGCCAGATTATCTGCAATGATCCCGACAACAAGGACCCCAGCACGTCCAAGGTCGACCTTGACCCGGGACCCTTCATTCGTTACAACTGGTTTAAAAATCAGTTGACGCTCGGTGACACATTGAGAATTTATACGGCCGATAGCGAAGGCATATACCAGGTCGACCTTACCAATTCTTACGGATGCGTTGCTTCTGATCAGACGGAAGTAAAGAATGAGTGCGTTCCCAAGATTGTAGCACCCACCGCCTTCCATCCCACCGGGAACGTGAACGAGAACAGAGACTTTTATGTCTTCACGTTCTTCATTACAGATAATTTCCAAATCTTCATTTACAACCGTTGGGGCGAAATGGTCTACCAATCCGGCGATCGCAAGTTCAAATGGAATGGCAATTTCAACAACAGCGGACAACCTATGCCCGGGGGCACGTATGCTTACGTTATTAAATACGTAAGTTCTTTTGAACCACAACAGGGGGTGCAGGAGAAACATGGTGGGGTGGTACTCCTGCGGTAAAACATCACCGAAAGGGATTTGCTGGCTACCCACGTTTTAATTCCAGCGCTTAATTGCCGGGTTAGCTCTTAGGGCTTGATGGTTTTAGGATTCGGGTAAGGTCATTTGTTACTTGATGCTGGGGTGTCCCCTACAGGCGTACTCCGGAACTTTGCCTACTGCGCATTGCCTACTGCCTACTTCCTTTCTCGCTGCTCTTTATCGGTTTGCGAGACACTGCCCCGTAATCAGTTTAAGGACTCTTTTATCCCCTTTTGGGGAATAATTCCTGGTATTGACACCTTTATAGTCTGCCCTCCAGTAATAAACCCCAGCGGACTCTCCGGGAAAAGTTCACAATACTGAAGTAGTCCGTGACCTGAGTTATGATCAATGTCTCGGAAAATCATGATCCTCATCATTTGAATCACCATACATTAATTTGTATTTACCCATGTAAATTTGGGATTTCTTCTAGGCTATGAAAAAAATACTCCCTATCATTTCGGGCCTGGCGTTATTTATTTTATACAGCTTCCCGGGATGCGGGGTGTTACCCACACCAAAAGAAGTTTTACCGGCTGCTACGCAAACAGGAGCTAATACATTTGGCTGCCTTGTGAACGGAAAAGTATGGCTGCCAAAGGGATATAACGGAACATCAAATTTAAGTTTGAGTTACGATCCAACTTTTAATAAGGGGACTTTTGACTTGAGATCGTATAGATACCCTGATAATAGCACGCGAGTCCAATATGTAATCCTATCCTCAGACAGCCTTTCGGCAACGGGTATTTATCCGGTAAAGGACATTCACCAGGATGTTCAATTTTCAGACAGCAATACCTGTCAATATTATAGTTTTGATTCAACTGTTCATCGAACTGGTGCAATAACGATTACAAAATTTGATTTAATGAAGGGAATAATATCAGGCACTTTCCAATTTAACCTTTCGAAAACAGGTTGTGATAGTATTAAAGTAACAGGGGGTCGTTTTGACATGAAACTTTAAATCAATAAAACTCTATGAAACCGTTCATTACACTCCTTTTTATTGTTCCATTTGCAATTGCTTCGTTGGCACAAACTGACCCGTTGCGCAACCAACTGAATTCCGTTTTTTCCAACGTTGATAAGAGTCAAATCCCTACTGGCTTTCTCCAGGAATATGGCGCGCCACTGCTGCCATTGGACGTTTTCAATGGAGTTCTAACAGACAGTAACAAAGTTGATATCGGTGCTTGGCGAATGGTTTACTCTGCTTTGCAATCCTCGCGTATTTATGGCTCCAACCCGCTGCCAACCACGGCTATTGCCAATACTGCAATCTCCAATGCAGAAACCGCTAATCCAGGATTGCTGGTTATCCCCATGGTGCTTGTTGATTATAACTTCCTTCGCCCCGATGCCATTACAGCCAACTTGCTCTCTGTTTCCAACAACCAGTTGTATGATGTAGCCGGACGCACTCAGAGCCCATACTATTCGCGTGTGGCTTTTGCGGCTACGCCATCTGTTAGCTACGCTGCCACAGGCACACCTTCATTTATCTTCAAGCCCGAACTTTATTATAACGCCAGTTCTAAAGTTCTCAACTTGATTAACGTGGATTTTGGTGATGGGCGTGGTTACGTCAATGTGACCTGGAATAACCCGATTGCTGCTGCTTACACCAGCACTGGTACTTATCAAATCAAAATTAAAGTCGTATTTACAGATAATTCTTTTGTCGAGTGCTTCACATTTTTTCAGGTGACACAACTGATGGCGCAATTTGCTTCGCAACAAGCAAGTAGCTGTTTAGCGAGCCAACAATTTCCATCCATAACGGGTGTTCACTCGGGCGGCACCGCCTATATAAGGTATAGTAGCTCCAATTCAGCTTGTATGATAGTCAAGCCATTGATAGTAGCAGAAGGTTATGATGTCTCCAGTGTAGCCCCTTTGCTTCAAAAGAACTACACTCTCAATGATTTCATAAATGATATTAACGTCAGTTTCATTTCCTCTGGAAATTTTCTCAACTCAATAGATATTGCAAACTATGACATAATTTTCCTTGATTACAATAACGGCACCGATGACATCATTCGCAATGCGGCCTTGCTTCAAGATGTTATCACATGGGTGAACCAGCAAAAAGCTTTAGCCGGTAGCACTCAAAAAAATGTGGTTATGGGTGTCAGCATGGGCGGGCTTGTTGCCCGCTACTGCCTTGCCAATATGACCAAGCAAGGCATTGATCCACAAACCCGGTTATTACTTACCCATGATAGTCCCCATCGCGGCGCAAATACTCCAATCGGCTTTCAGTTTCTCACCCGAGGGCTTAATGAAACGGTGATTGTACAAAATCTGAATACGCTTGACCTCATCCCGCAAATTTCACAGGCCAACACATTGTTGGATGCCCCCGCCACGAGTCAGATGCTTATTCTCCGCGCCACCACTTCCAGTACCTATTCAAACAACTCATTTTTAGATTCTAATTACAGGAATATGATCACTTTTCCATCGAATGGTCCACAACCGACCTATACTATTGAAGCAACCAGTTTAGGCTCAGAATGTGGTATGGGTTCGCTTTCCCCGGGAACACAATTGCTCCATGTTTCTGGTCACTTTTTCATATCTCGTATTCCTTGGATTTCGCGAAACAGTTTCAATACCGACATCGTTGTCAATGCTTTACCAGCGTACGGAGCTTCACAAACTTTGATGAGCCTCCACCTTTGGGTGAATTATAGAATACTTTATTATATAAGTATCATTGTCGACTTAACCAATAAGGCAGCTGGAACTCCACCCAATTCCTTACCATGGGATGGCGCTCCTGGTGGAACTCAAAATGTTGCGCAACAGGCAGGAAGCAGGATACCTTCTTCTAATTATCAATTTGGACCGTTTTTTAATCTTTCTTTGAACTCTACTTATGCGGGTGATTTTTGTTTCGTCCCAACGGTAAGCGCCCTGGATGTTACTACCATTAATACCGCGGCACTTGCCTCGAGTTATGTTGGTGGCACAAGCCCAACCAATCAGGCGAGGGTCGCCAATTTTATTGCGCAAGAAAGATTTGTAAATGGTTCTATTAATTATTATAATCAAGCACATCCACGCTTCACTCCAAGAAACGCGCAATGGATGTATAACGAAATGGAAAGCCCAACTGGCAATAATTTAAATTGTTCCTCAGATTGTCAAATAGACTACGGAGGAAATATTTCAGGTCCCTCAATTGTTTGCTCAGCTAATAGCACGTTCACTGTAAACAACCTCCCGACAAGTGTAACTTCTATCTCGTGGTCGAAGAGTTCTAACTTGAATTATTATTCCGGACAGAGCACAACAAATTATACAGTGAATTAAAACGCAACAGGTTCAGGTTATGTCTCTGTTACTCCAAGCGGTAGCTGCGGCCCTGGGAAAATGTTAACGAAGAATTTAACAGTGGGGACAGGCGCCCCTCCAACGTTTATAACAATAGGCCGTGATGATTGTTGGGATCAGCGATTCTCAACAGACTTTGCAGGAGGTGCGTCAGTATATGCCTGGACTATAATCAATGCCGCCAATCATAGTTCTACCTATTATCCTAACCACAATTATCAGTTAATTACCGGTCTAGGTGGCGGAAATTATAGCGTTGTCGTTGCTTCAGCCTGTCCAAGCGCTACGGCCCTTTCTCAGAACTTCACAGTTACATGTACTGGTGGCAGTCCTAGCGTTGCAGTCACCCCAAACCCTGCCAACAGCCAACTGATAATTTCTTCTACGAGTGAAAGTGCGACGGCCCCTCAAACGCAACTTCAGGTAACCTTAATTGATGAATCTGGATCTGTTGTGAGGTCTGCAGAGCTTACAGAAGGTCATAAGATAGAATTGAATTTGGTTGGCCTTAAGAAAGGTGCATACTTTTTGCATATCAAAAGGGAAAATGAAATTGACTCAAGGCATATTCTTATTGAGTAAGATATTACAATCGAAATCAACTGCATTATAAGCCGACCCTCAACCATAAAGCTATCCTATCCGAAACGCCTTTCATTTTTGAACCACTTTGACTATCTATGCAAACATGAAATGATAACCCTATGAAGAAGGTCATTGGAATTGTGGCCCTTTTGGCCCTGTTTTCTATTGCATCGGCATTCCGTCCGCCGTTCAAAACCTCCCTGACCCTAACGGTCCGGGATGAAATAGGCAACCTTGTAGAAGGTGCCTCCGTAAAACTTTTTGAGACAAAAGACGACTACCTGAAAGAGGTCAACGTGGCCGCTGAAACCACAACCGATGCCAAAGGCATTGCGAAATTCAAAGGCCTTAAACCGATAGCCTACTTCATCATCGTTCGCAAGGGAGATAAAGACAATGCCGGGGGCGGCGAGCAAGTCGGGAAGCTGGAGGAGGGTAAGTTCAATAAATCGACAGTGGTGATTCAGTAATCCACAAAAATCTTTTCCCGCAGATCTCGCAGATTCACGCAGAATGTATTGGCGCAAGCTGCGCCTGCCCACCGAACTGTGTCTGACGAAGCTGCCTCAGCGTAGTCAGAGTGCCTCGCGCAGGCTGGGGAAACACTTTCGAACCAATGATCGAAACACGGGAACCCTTATCCACTATGTCGCCTCACATTATTTGCTATACTGACTAAACCGTACACTCCCCTGCGTAAATCTGCGAGATCTGCGGGAAACAAATCCGAGATCTGCGGGAAACAAATCGAGATCTGCGGGAAACAAATCGATGATCAACCGGGAATCCCTTATCCACTCTTTACAATCTTACTCCACCCTATTCCCCGAAGAGGAAATTTTTAAATCCCGGTTTCTGGAATTGCTTGATCATCCCCGCAGTTTCCACCGCGACCACCTTCCCGGACATATCACCGGTTCGGCCTGGATTGTGAATGAGGATTTTTCCAAGGTGCTCCTGGTCCTTCATGCCAAGTTGGGTCGGTGGCTGCAGCCAGGGGGCCATGCCGACGGCGACGAGAATGTGCTGAAGGTTGCCTTGCGCGAGGCTAAGGAAGAAACAGGACTGAATAATTTTACCATTTTAAGCCCTTCTTTTTTTGACATCGACATTCACCCTATCCCCGCGCGCAAGGATTTTCCCGAGCATCTTCATTACGATATCCGGTTTCTTCTGCAAGCCTCCGAACAAGATGTGCTGACGATCAGCGACGAGTCGCGCGACCTGAAATGGTTTCCGATGAACGAACTCGCAGCGTTGACGGAAAATGCGCGGTCGATCATGAGGATGGTTGATAAAACAAGTAACCTGGAGTGATTTATAGGGTACCCTTGAGTCCTTAGTCGCTGGTCGTGAGTCCCTGGCCGGAGCAGCCAACATTTCTCTATTCTATTCACTCAGGTCCTGTTCAGTGCTTCAAGCCGACTGTTTTCAAGACGCTACTTTGCGCTGGTACTAAAAACGCCCTGCCTTCAGCATAAGGATGGCCGAGTATGGAATCGATCATTTGTTTAGAGATACACGGGCGAAAATGTATTCCGTCAAAATAGTTGTACTCGTTGTTCGTTATTTCGTTGACACCCGAAAAATCATAAATGCGATTCCCAAAGATAGTTCTCAGAATTTGCATGTCAGAGGAATCGAATTGCATTTGATCATACAATGGTGTGATCACGATATAGTAGTTCGTGCCATGTTTTTTGAAAAGTTCACGAATCTTCAAAAGAATATTCTCTTCGTTTACGGAAATCTGCTTTTTTTCTCTACGGGGTTGGTTGAAACCCGACCGTTCAAACAAAATACCCGTTCTTTTTAACGAATCAATTTTTCCCCGGTAGGCCTGATCCATTTCAGTATTTCCATAACCGTTCAAAATACGCTCTGAACAGATGTGCCGAGGATCGTTGGTTCTAAGATCCGACTCCCAATTCGGAAATACCAGCCCCGAAACCCTCATCCCCAGCAATATCTTCAACTTATCCATCGTGAATGAGGAAAAGAACATTTTATAGTGAGTAAAGTAATAATTGGCAGGGCTTTGATTCGTTAACAAATAATGCTCTGTAGCAGAAATTCTTCCATCGTCCTTGAATGTGACTCCATCCGTATCAAGATAAATCACAGCGTTGTCAATCTTGTAATTCAGCGAATCGAGCAATTTCAATTTTGCATAAATGCCCCCTATGTTTTCAAACCAACTTGCGTAGTGAAAGAAGCATGCATTTTTAATTTTCTTATTGAGGTAGCAGGCGTATAGATATGCACTCCTGCTGCTTCCGAAAATAAACGAGTTGTAAGGTAAAGGTGATTGAAGTAGTTTTTTTGTCGCGATATCCCCGAGGCCCTGGAAATTATATTTCCAGGAATAGTTTTTATGATAGCCAAAGTCTTCATAGACATCCCGGTTTATATATAAGAGAGTCGGAGGCAACGCTGTCATGAACAGAATGCCGAGGAAGACCACATTTTTTAAAATAAAGCGCTTCATTAAAATTGGAAATAAATAAACTCTTCAGCCCTTCCGGAATAATACACCGTCATAATAAGCAAGGCGTAATACATTGCATATCTCAATGGGCGTTTCCACTTGACTCCCAACGTTGCAATCGCATATTGCTCCCCACGGCCCAACCATTCAATAACGAAAAATAAGACAAGCAATACGATAATCTTGTCCTTCGGCATCACTTCCGGAGCTTTGAACAAAGCGTCAGAAAAAATCCCAGACAAATAGCTAAGTGCGTGCGAAATGTTCTTTGCTCTAAAAAATATCCACGCGACAACAGTTAAACAAAAGGTGAATAGCATGCTCAATGCTTCGCTCAGCGATGGGAAAACCTTACCCTTCGCTACGACATCACGATTATTTCTGTTTTTATTGGCTAGCAACAGCGGTAAGAAATAGATGGCATTTAATGCTCCCCAGGCAATAAAGGTCCAATTGGCGCCGTGCCAAAAGCCGCTGATGATGAATGTGATGAGGATGTTCCTTACCTTCATCCAGGTGCTTCCCTGACTTCCGCCCAGCGGGAAGTAAACATAATCACGAAACCACGTTGACAAAGAAATATGCCACCGCCTCCAAAATTCCGCCATGTCTCTTGAAAAATAGGGGAATGCGAAATTGCGCATTAAGTCAATCCCAAAAAGCCGGGACGTCCCAATAGCGATGTCAGAATAACCAGAAAAATCACAATAAATTTGAAACGCAAACAGGATTGCTCCAACAACAAGCGTGCTTCCCGCGTATTGATTCGAATTATTAAAAATCTGGTTGGCATATTCAGCGCAGTTATCCGCTATTACAATCTTCTTAAAAAGACCCCACAGCATTTGACGCATCCCGTCAACAGCTTTGTTGTAATCAAAGGACCTTCGTGTATAAAATTGAGGAAGCAATTCTGTTGCTCGACCGATAGGCCCAGCGACTAACTGTGGAAAGAAGCTCACAAAGGCAGCATAGGTGATGAAGTCCTTGGTTGGCTCAAGTTTTCTCTTGTAGACATCAATGGTGTAGCTCAGCGATTGAAACGTATAGAAGCTCAGACCAACGGGCAGAACTATGTGTAAACTCCTGGCGTGAATTTGAGCGCCGAAAAAGGAAAACGCAGTAACGAAGCTATCGAGGAAGAAATTGAAATACTTGAAGAACCCCAGGAACGCCAGATTTACCAGGATGCTTATCCAGATCAGAAACTTTCTTGCGTTTGGTTTTTCCGTTTTTGAAAATCGGACGCCAATAGTATAATCCAGAATGGTACTGAAGATGATGAGGGACAAAAATCTCCAATCCCACCATCCATAAAATACATAACTGGCCGCTACAACGAGAAAATTCTGAGTTCTTAAATTTTTAGCTGTAACAAACCAGTAGAGTACAAAAACAATGGGCAAGAATATCGCGAAGTCGATTGAATTAAAAAGCATTGCTCATTCAGATGTCAGCAAGGTAAATTTATTGTTTCGGAGCCTAAATTCAATGACGCCGATCGTCTAAATCAAGGACCTTTGTTTGCAAGTTGCCGCGCGATTCCGGACAATTACGTCCGGTATCGGTGAGATGAATAAATAAAAAACAGCGAAATCAGCTTGATTATCAAGAATTTAACGTGGCACTAATTTGGAGCTTGAAAAGGCATCCAAACCGAAAAATCATGCTTCAAAGTTACCTGAAAATCGCCTTCCGGAATTTGTTTCGCAGCAAAGTCTACTCCCTGATCAACATTTCCGGTCTTTCGCTGGGCATAGCGTGCTGCCTGTTGCTCGCGTTGTACGTGCAGGATGAACTAAGCTATGACCAACACCACCAGCGCCTGGAAGATTTGTATAGGATCGATACACAATTTGAATCGGATATAGTAGGGTTTGATAAGCTGGCGAGCATTTCACCCCCTATCGCCATGACGCTACGCGATGAGGTGCCTGAGATCGAGTCGGCGGTGCGGGTCCTCAATCCTCCGGGGGTAGCGCAAAACCTTATCAAATACGAGGACAAGGTGTTTTATGAAACAGAGGGTTACATCGCCGACTCCACCCTGTTTGATGTCCTTACTTACGAACTGAAAGAAGGAAATCCAAAGAAGGCATTGACTGACGCCAACACAGTCGTTATTTCAGAGACGATGGCCCATACCATTTTTGGAAATGAATCGGCCCTGGACAAAAGCATTTTTATCAGTCAGGGAAACCAGTCAGTTAATTATAAGATTACAGGCGTGTTCATAGAAGGTAAAAAGAGTTTTCTGAATGCCCACTTTTTTACGTCCATGATGAGTGAAGGCTGGGGGGCCTATATCCGCACCGATCCGGAAGCAGCGAAGGAATGGGCGGGCCAGAATTTTGTGCAGGCCTATGTTAAACTCGTGCCGGGTCAATCCAGGGCAGCCGTCGAAAAAAAGATCAATGACGTCCTGATCAAATACGGATCGGCCAACATGAAAGCTCTGGGGTTAAAGAAATCGCTATTCCTGGAACCGGTCAAGGGCATTTATTTAAAATCACAAATAGACAAGAGCCCCCGGATTACGTACCTCTACATCATTGTGTCCCTCGCCCTCTTTATACTCCTGCTCGCCTGTATCAACTTCATGAATCTCTCTACCGCAAAAGCGACGAAGCGGGCATCCGAAATCGGGATCCGGAAAGTAATGGGAGCATTTCGTAGCTCCCTGATCCGTCAGATCCTCGGCGAAGCGATGGTGATTGTGACAATCGCCATTTTGGTAAGTGTCATCCTTGTCCAGGTTGCTTTGCCGCTGTTCAATGAACTCTCCGGAAAATCCATATCCCTGAACCGGGATACCTTCGCGTATTTTTCAATAGCCTTACTCATCCTCACCATCGTTACCGGATTAGCAGCAGGGAGCTATCCTGCTTTTTATATGTCCTCATTCCAGCCTGTGGCCGTATTAAAGGGAAAATTCAATGTGAGCAGCGCTTCCGGCAGACTGCGTCAAACCCTCGTCATTTTCCAATTCATGATCGCCATCGTCCTGGCATGCGGTATGATTGTTATTTCAAGGCAACTCGTTTTCATACAGGAAAAAGACCTCGGATTTGATGCCCGTGCCAAAATTATTTTGCCCTTGCGAACACGGGATGCCAAGAACCAGTACGAGTCACTGAAAAAGGAGTTGCAGCAAAATAGTGCTGTTCAGGAAGTTTCCGGTACACAATACGTACCGGGTTCCCCCGTCTTCAATGACATGGCATTTTATACCGAAGGTGGCAGCATGGACAATGCCATCCTCAACAGGCGGAACACCGTGGATGCCGGCTATATGGAGTTACTGGGGATTAAGCTCATCGCCGGACGATCCTTTACCCCGAATCGTGAATCAGAGCGTGGTAAATTGATTGTCAACAAGATCTCAGCAAAAAAACTTGGCTTTGAACCGGACAAAATTATCGGGCGGTCGCTATTCTTTGACTGGCAAGGAAAGCAATACACCTTCCAGGTGATTGGTGTGATGGACGACTACAACCAAACCTCTCTTAAAGATGCCATTTTACCGTTGATGTTTGAAATGGCTGATCAACCCACCAACTACAATTTCCTGGTTGCACGGGTTTCCCCTTCGCGGTTCAAGGAAACGATTGCCGTGATGGAAAAAACCTGGAAGAGCCTGGTGGCGGATACGCCGTTTGAATATTCCTTCCTGGATGACACCCTTCAAAAACAGTACGACGAAGACCGGAAAGTAGCGAAGATCATCTCCGCTTTTACCCTTATCGCCATGATCATCTGCAGTCTGGGCTTGTATGGACTCTCCTCCTTCATGGCGGAAAGGCGTTTCAAGGAAATCGGCGTTCGCAAGGTAATGGGAGCCAGTGTTCAGCAAATCGTGCGGATGATGTCGATGGAGTTCGTAAAACTGGTAGCGATTGCTTTCATCCTGGCGGTTCCCCTGGCATGGTATGCTATGAGCCAATGGCTTGAGGGGTTTGCCTACAAGATTCCAATGGATTTCACCATTTTCCTTTTTGCCGGGCTGAGTGCTGTACTTATCGCATTGCTAACCATCAGCTACGAATCCGTACGCGCGGCCTCTGCCAACCCGGTCAATTCATTGAGGAATGAGTAAAGAAACGTCCTATTATGTACAAAACGCGGAAAATGATTGGTCCGCCAACGAATGTAAAGGACATGAAACCAAGCAGGTTCCCCCTGATTTGCGCTCATAGATAATGTGGGGGTTAAAGAAGGTAATAAGGTTGGGAAAGGTGATGTAACGTTTTTTCTACTAAGGTAATAAGGTTAGTGTGTACTGTCTTAAACGCATTCCCAAACTTGTTTTCAGCATGGACCAGTTCAGCGGTTCAGCCGTAGGGCCATAATTCCAGTTTTCATCTGCTCAGGTGTAGAACGATGATCTTGCCGCCAGTTCAAGTCACGCACACTCAAACCTTATTACCTTCGTAGCACCGCGCTATTCCCGACTCCCAAACCTTATTACCTTATTGTCGGGGTATGCACCTTTCGAGATCGAGTCATCTGGGAGCCGCGTATCGCACCAAGTGATTTGGACTCATAGATAATGTGGAGGTTAAAGAAGGTTGGAAATGTGGTGGAACGTTTCGTCTACGAAGGTAATAAGGTTAACGTGTACTGTCTTAAACGCATTCCAAATTGTTTTCGGCTTGGACCGATTTCATCCGCAGGAGCGATAATGCCCTTTTCATCCGCTCAGGTACTGAACGATGACATTGCAGCCAGTTCGAGCCACGCAACGTTTTGTCTACGGACCATAATTCCATTTTTCATCTGTTCAGGTAGAGTGCGATGATAGTGCAGCCAGTTCAAGTCACGGGCACTCAAACCTTATTACCTTCGTAGCACCGATCTGTCCCGCACTCCCAAACCTTATTACCTTATTGTCGGGCTAGATTGATTTATTCGGGATGCCTTGGAATCACTTCAAGTAATTCCATCGCGATCCTGTTTGATAGTATTTTAACATGGAGTCGTATTCCTCAGCGAACGTTATTTTTTTGTGATGCTGGGGTTGGTTCAGAATGTATTTACATACCTTATCCACGTCAGTTTTTGACACGGAGAATGCGGAACAAGTATCTTGCCATCGAAAGTTGCTTTGAAGAAGACCGTTCTTGCGGATAAAGTTCTCGCTGCTCTCTTCTACAATTGTTGCGAGTACCTCCTCCGAAATCTTAGGTGACCGCGATGCAAGGAAGTGGATGTGTTCCGGGTTTGCGTAGATTGCATACATTTTTGAATCATGATTGTTCACGATGCCCGTGATATATTTTTCAATTCTCTCCCTGACTGTTTCGACAATCACCGGTACACGATGAAGGGTTGTCAATACGAAATGCGTATACAGATTGTGATATTCGATTTTCATAACCTTCGTTTTTAGTGAAACAAGGTAGGAAAGAGCCTAAAGACCACCAATCTGGAAATCCTGATTAAATTAACAATTCAAGTCAATCATTGTGTGTATCAATGAATGCAAAGGACATGAAGCCAATCAGGTTCCACGGATTTGCACTCATAGGTAATGTGAAGGCTAAATAAGGTAATAAGGTTGAAAAGGTGGTGGAACGTTTTGTCTACTAAGGTAATAAGGTTGGCGTTTGCTGGCTTAACGTATTCCAAACTTGTTTTCAGCTTGTACCGGTTCAGCCGCAGGGGCCATAATTCCATTTTTCATCTAGCTTATGTATAGAACGATGATGTTGCAGCCAGTTCGAGCCACGCGCATACAGACCTTAGGTGGTTGTGGAACGTTTGTCTACGAAGGTGATAAGGTTAGCGAGTACTGTCTTAACGCATTCCAAATTTGTTTTCAGGCTTGGACCGGTTCAGCCGCAGGAGCGATAATGCCATCTTTCAGCCGCTCAGGTACAGAACGATGACATTTGCAGCCAGTTCGAGCCACGCACACACAAACCTTATTACCTTCGTAGCACCACGCCATTCCCCGCTCCCAAACCTTCTTACCTTATTGTCGGAGTATGCACCTTTCGAGATCGGGTCATCCGGGAGAGAGTCTTACACCAGGTGGCCTGGGAATCACTTCAAGTAATTCCATCCCGCCCGTGATTTGCATTCATAGATAATGTGGAGGTTAAATAAGGTAATAAGGTTGGAAAGGTGATGTAACATTTTGTCTACTAAGGTAATAAGGTTAGTGTGTACTGGCTTAACACATTCCAAACTTGTTTTCAGCCTGGACCGGTTCAGTCGCATGGGCCACAACTCCATTTTTCATCTGTTCAGGTATAGTGCGATGATAGTGCAGCCAGTTCAAGCCACGCACACACAAACCTTATTACCTTCGTAGCACCGAGCTGTTCCGCACTCCCAAACCTTCTTACCTTATTGTCGGAGTATGCACCTTTCGAGATCGAGTCATCCGGGAGAGAGTCTTACACCAGGTGGCCTGGGAAACAACTTCAAGTAACCTTATTACCTCATAGCACCGAGCTATCACCCACTCCCAAACCTTTTTACCTTATTGTCGGGGTATGCGCCTTTCGAGATCGAGTCGTCCCGGAGAGGTCTTCACCAAGTGGCCCCGTCTCCGGGGTCAATCGATATCTTGTATCCTGGCATCTAAGGCTTGAGTGTCCTGGAAGCCTTGTTCCAATCATGCATTCGCCCTGGATTTTGCCTTGACTTTTTAATACGCCCCAACACAATTTTTTGATGCCCTTCAGGAACTTGCATCTTCTGGTCCCAAATCACAATGCTTGTCAAAATCATTTTTGCGGGCGGAGTTGCTTTGATTTCAGGTACTCCCTGATTTGCTGAGCGTTCATGTCTGTGATATCCCTTGATATCTTTTCTTTGATGGCACGGAATGTCTTCACGGCATCAAAGCGCTTTTCCTTCTTTTTTTCAGTCCGCGGTTTCATAGCTTATAATGTCTTTCGGCAACCGTATTTCGAGCGTCTGGTAACCTGATTTCAAATTTACGGAATTATATCCTCTGATACGTACGTCTGCTGATGATCTATCACGCTTCTGATGGCAATGGCGCAGGATTATACGGATGTATTTTGGCCGCCGATACCGATAGAAATATTTGAAGGCCAGTCTAAGGTGAAAACTGATTTGTTACCTGGAATTGCATCGTTTTGTAACCTTTCCCTTGCTATCAAGTACCACAATATATTTAACGTTAAAAAAAAATATGAAAAAACAACTTGTGATGAGCCTTTGCCTGTCACTAATTATATTGCAAAGTTTCGCACAACAGTCAGACAAAACAGAAAAATTAAAAGAACTTATCCAGTCGGCAAATCTCCCCGGTATCCAACTGATATATAGCAAAGATGGCCATTCGGAATCGTATAACCTGGGGGTAATCGCCAGCGGATCAACCGTTCCCGTCACAAGTGCCAGTATATTTGAAGCCGCATCACTCAGCAAAGCAGTCTTTGCTTATACGGTACTCCGGTTGGTTGACCGTGGAGTGATTTCGCTTGACACACCCCTGCTACATTATATTGGCGGAAGCTATGAAGAATTCGAGCCGGGTAACTCGGCTTATGATAGAATCACCACCCGAATGGTACTTTGCCATAGGAGCGGGTTCAGGAACTGGAGAGACGCCGCCAAGATACGACTGTTATTTCCGCCGGATAGTTGTTTTAATTATTCAGGGGAAGCGTATATGTTTCTTTTGGCCGTTGTACAGAAAATCACAAATAAAAATCTGGAACAATTGGCCGCGGAAGAAGCCTTTGGGCCACTGGGAATGAAAAATAGCAGTTACCTGTGGAACCCGAGGTTCTCTTCAGTGTCAACATTTGGCAGCGACAGCAGTGCTATAAAGCAACACAGTGGCCTGTATGCAGCTTCCAGTTTATTAACCAACGCGACCGATTTTACTATTTTCCTTAATGCACTAGACTCGGGAAAAGGTCTTAAACCGGAAACACACCGTCTTATGTTGTCGCAGCAATCAGCCGGTAACTGGTTTGGCCACCCGGCCATCGAAGCAACGAAACATATTGGCTGGGGACTGGGTGTGGGTATTCAAACCAATGAAAAAGGGACGGCTTTTTGGCAATGGGGTGATAACGGGGATTTTAGAAGCTTTTATATTGATTTCCCGGCAAGCCATGAGCATCTGGTGTATTTTACGCATAATTTCAGAGGACATTATATCACGCAAGATGTAATCGATCTTTTTTTAGGCAAGCAAACAACATGGTCCATTCAATGGGTTAGAAACGGTTATTCCCACGAACCATATGACATAGGCTACGCTGATCCGTATGCTGTGAAACGTTTCAGGATGCAGTTGATCAGACAGGGTTTTGAACATTCCGCCGATATCTGGAAAAAAGAAAAACAGCGGGACCCGGATTTCACGATTTCGGAACCGGATATGCGGGCCTTTGCGCGCGTCTTACGAGAAAGCGGCCAGCAAGAAAATGCACTGAAAATTTTTAAACTTAATGCTGCCTTATATCCTAAGAATACCAATGCCCTGGAAGGACTGGCGGAAGGATATAGGGATACAAAAAATAAAAAACTGGCGATTGTTTATCTCAGGAAAAGCCTCACGCTAGACCCGGCAAATACAGATGCCCAAACTTTGTTAACAGAATTGACGAAAAAATGAATTATTTAACTTGAAAATATCCACCAGGTATCTACTGAATACCAAGTACGATTTTGTTATTGTAAAAAAACATTTAGAAAATCCAATATCGTTTTCGTCTGCTGCATTAAGCTGACATGCCCCTGCGCAGGAACGATGGCTAAATGTGATTTTGGCATCGGTTCCAAATCAGATACGCCACCTCCCAGTAATTGGTACGTTTTCATCAACTCCACTTTGTCCAGGCCATCATTGTCGCCTGATAGAAGCAATACCGGCGAAGTAATTTTCGCAATATTGGCATCCCCCACGTTAAAGGACACTCCAGCAAAAGCAATCATCTGTTCTAAATACCTGGTCCATTTTGTTTTGTCAGGTGCCACTTCATCATATGCAGCCTTCATAGGAGTATCTGTAAAAAATTCAGGCTTAAAACCTTTAAACGCATTATTCACAACAGGCAGCCAGCCACTCGTTTTGTAGGTAGAAGAAATGATCACTAATTTTCTTACCCGTTTAGGGCTATTTACTGCCAACTGGTACGCTATGGAACCACCCATGCTATATCCTGCAACATCGGCACTATCAACTTTTAAAAAATTCATTACTCCTTCCACATCATTCGCCAGGGTAACAATGTCTAATTTTCTGTCTGAAAACGGGGTGTGTCCATGTCCTTGCAATTCAACGGCAATTACCTTTCTTGTTTTTGACAATTCAGGTATTAATTGTCCCCAATTCATCTCAATGGTATAAAATGCACCATGCAATAAAACGAGAGGCCTACCTTCACCATATACCTCGTAATAAACTTTGATCCCGTTAACAGGTGCGTAACCACTGCTGGAAGGTTTGATTTGTCCGTTTGATTGAGATGCCGCAAACAAAATTGCGATTAGTAGCATTGATTTAAGAGGATTAACTAGTTCGAGTAAAGTTTTCATGGCGCTGTCCAAATTTTAGTTTGTTTTTTGTTGACAATACAAAACTAGAATTCGCTTCAGGATTTGACACGGTGTAAAAACGACAACTTAGGGGTGGATCGCGACAAAAACATTGCTATTTCACGTATCTAATATTTTCCAACGGATAAATTTGAGCCGAAGCAGATCTTCCTCGTCGATCGCTTCAGGGCAGGTCACTTCAGGGCACCAAAGCGACTGGCTTGAAGGAACCCATATTTCACGGAAATTCTTTCAGGCCTATCTGCTTTGTCGGTAGTCCCGACCGGAATCGAACATTTACGTTCGATTCCGGTTGTCCATCAAACAAAAAGCATCGAAATTAGGTCGTCTTGAAGCTATTTAGTTGGCACTGATTTGGACTAGTCAGCTATGTCAATTGAAATCGATGCTGCAAACCTTGAGATTTGAAACATGTCCTTGAACTCGAAACCTTGAACCTTGAACCTGAAACTTTTACCTTAAACTTATATGCTCGCCAATCACATAAGAATCGCCCTCCGAAACCTCCTCCGGGATCATCTCTATTCAATTATTAACATAGGCGGACTGGCCGTCGGTATTGCGGCCAGTGTATTGCTTATGCTTTGGGTCCAGGACGAACTCAGTTTTGACCGCTTTCACCAAAAGGCCGACCGGATCTACCGGGTCAATGCCAATTTCGACAACAGCGGCAACAAAACGACATGGAGTGGTACACCCGGCCCCGTGGCGCCTTTTGGTAAACAACAAATTCCTGCCATCCAGGAAGCGGGGCGGATCTCGGAAAACACCGGGATGATGCTCTTTACCTATGAAGGAAAACAGTTTGCCGAAAACTATCATACCGCTCATGTCGACCCCAATTTCTTCACCGTATTTGATTTTCCCTTGATCAAGGGCAACTCGTCGAATCCATTTCCCGACAATAAGTCAATCCTGCTTTCCGAGCGGATCGCAAAGAAATATTTTGGAGATAGCGAGGCAATGGGTAAAGTCGTGCGACTTGACAACAAAGAATACTATACCGTGACCGGTGTATTGAAAAATATGCCGGAAAACTCAAGCCTCCGGTATGATATTCTATTCCCATTTGATATCCTTATTAAAAATTATCAAGGGAACGACTTTTGGAAAAGTCTCGAAAGTGATTGGGGGAATTACTTTTACTTCACTTATCTTTTAATCGATCCATCAGCCTCCCCTACTGCGGTGGCCAAACAACTTTCCGATATCCATCACGCCCATCAAAAGGAATCCGGCGTTAATTACTCCCTTCAGCCGTTGACGGCGCTTCACTTGTACAGCGCTGACATGAGCGAAGAAGGAATTCAAACGGTAAGAATCTTTCTCATTGTATCGATTGCGATTTTGTTGATCGCCTGCATCAACTATATCAACCTTGCTACTGCACGCGCAACAAAAAGGGCAAAAGAGGTGGGCGTGCGAAAGACCGTCGGTGCGAGCCGCTCGCGATTGGTGGCGCAGTTTCTTACCGAATCGGTCGTCATCTCGGTTCTGGCGTTGGTCCTTTCCCTCATCCTCATCCAACTTGCCATACCCTTTTACAATGACCTTTCCGGTAAGAACATTTCGTTTGACCTTCTGAGTACGTCAAATTTAGTCTTGCTGGCAGGCGCCCTTTTCGTCACTACGCTCACAGCCGGTGTCTACCCTGCGATGGTCCTCTCCTCTTTCCAGCCGCTACAGGTGATCCGTGGCAAATTGACAATCAGTGGGGGCAATTCATTATTTCGGAAAATCCTGGTGATCACCCAGTTCGCGCTGTCCATTGTCATTATCGTCGGCACTATTGTGGTCGACAAACAGCTCACCTTTATCCGGAATAAAAAACTTGGCTTTAACAAAGAAAACATCTTCACTTTTGGAATGCGGGGAGAAATGTTCAAGAATAGAGAAACGATCAGGACGGAATTAAGTAAGCAACCGGGGATCGAAGGCATTGCTTTATCCAATCAAAGCATTCTGTCGCTTGAGGGTACAACGGGGGATACAGACTGGGAAGGAAAAGGTCTACAACAGGGCATGATGGTCCACCCCGTCAACATTGACGAACATTTTATAGATGTGACGCACCTGGAATTGGCGGAGGGTCGGGGATTTACGGGATCCAAATCCGATACGGCGCACTTTATCCTGAATGAAACCGCGGTAGAAAAAGCGGGGTTGGTCGATCCCATTGGCAAATCGTTTACGTTATGGCAGACTAAGGGAACAATCATTGGCGTTGTCAAAGACTTTCATCACTCGTCCATAAAAACGAAAATCGAACCCACCGTTTTTTTTCACAATCCAAGTTGGTACTGGTTGGTATATGTTAAAACGAATGGAAAGGATAATGCCGGTGCAATCGCTTCGACTGAAAAAGTATGGAAGCAATACAATGCCGAATATCCCTTTGAATACCAATTTCTCGATTCGAGCTTTGACGCGATGTACAAGACGGAGCAGCGCACGGGCAGACTGTTTACTGCCTTTTCTGTCGTCGCTATTTTCATCTCTTGCCTGGGGCTATTCGGTTTGGCTACCTTCACTGCCGCACAGCGAATAAAGGAGATCGGAATCCGGAAAGTCATGGGGGCATCGGTGAACGAAATTGTCGTCTTGCTTTCAAAGGATTTTTTGAAATTGATCGTCATGGCATTGGTCATCGCCGTCCCCGCTTCTTACTTCGGGATGCAAAACTGGTTGCAAGATTTTGCGTATCGCATCCCGATCGACTGGACGGTTTTTGTTGTTGCCGGCGGGATATCGTTGTTGATCGCATTTCTTACCATAAGTTTTCAAACGATCAAAGCAGCGATGGGAAACCCGGTGGAGTCCCTTAGAACTGAATAGTTTTTCCCCTGCCTACGCGAGGCGCTCTGACTACGCTGAGGCAGCTTCGTCAGACACAGTTCGGCAGGCAGGCGCAGATCGCGCAGATCTCGTGGATTGAGTAAGAATTGATCTGCGAAAATCAGCGAGGTCCGAGTTCGCTAAGGCTTCGTCGGACCACCGATGCATCGGGGCAGGCAGGCCTGCGGGAAAAAAGCCTTACAATTTTGAACTGTAACCTGAAACACTATGCTAACTAACTACTTCAAGATCGCAATTCGCAACCTGATGAAGAACAAGCTCTTCTCCTTCATCAACATCAGCGGCATGGCCATCGGACTGGCTTCCTGCCTGCTCATCGGGCTTTTTGTGTGGGATGAAGTGTTGTTTGACCGATTTCATCCTGATGGTAACCGCACGTATCGCGTGTACAACATTGCCAATCAAAGCGATGGTACCAGCCGTTATCTGCCGATTGTTCCTTATCCTTTTGCTTCCTATATGCAAAAGGACTTCCCTGAGATCGAGAGCACGCTCAGGATGATGGACATGTACGGGGAACTCCTTTTCGAGGCTAAGGATAAAAAAATGATGGAACCCAACGGACTCTTTGCGGAGCCTTCCGTGTTTGACATGCTGACGCTTAACGTTGTTTCCGGAAACGCTTCGGATGCATTGACGAAACCCGGCACCATCGCCTTGTCGTCGTCCCTCGCCAAAAAATATTTCGGTGATCGCAATCCGATCGGGGAGACCATAAAGGTAAACAACGAGGTGAACGAGATTACAGCGGTCTTTTCAGATCCTCCGCGCCATTTGCACATGAAGATCAATTATTTAATTTCCTTTTCCAGCACCGGCTGGCAGACCCGCTTTGAGACTAACTGGCAACGCCAACAATTGTTTACGTATCTAAAATTGAAGCCGGGCACCGATGCCAAAGCCCTTGAAGACAAGTTCAAGCCCTTCGTTGAGAAATATGCTTACCCAACGATTCAGCCCCAGGGAATAACGTATGTTCCATACCTGCAAAATATCAAGGATATTCACCTGAACTCTTCCCACTTTGAATGGGATGTCGCTCAGCACGGCAATGCGCAAACGGTTTACGTATTGGCCGGAACAGGCATCCTGATCCTGATCATCGCCGCCCTCAACTTCATCAATTTGTCCACCGCGCGGGCGGTGAAACGAATAAAGGAAGTTGGCGTCCGCAAAGTAGTAGGGGCGCATCGCCGGCAGCTTGTTCAGCAGTTCATTGTCGAGTCCTTGTGCATTACGTTTGCCGGCTTACTGCTCGCTTTATTGGCCGTAGAAATTGCCCTCCCCGGGCTCAATGCGTTTTCCGGGAAAGAACTGGCGCTGCCTTTCACTCCGTTCCTGACCGGATCTATATTCCTGTTCTGCTGCCTGCTTGGCTTCGTTGCGGGAAGTTATCCCGCCTTTTATCTCTCCGGCTTCAAGCCTGCCACCGCCTTATACAATAAAGAAGGAAGCGCCAAAGGCACTGCCTTATTTCGTCAGGGTCTGGTGGTGCTGCAATTCATGTTTTCTTTCTTTCTCATTACCAGTGCCATGATCGTTGTCTCCCAGCGCGACCTTCTTCTCAACAAGGACCTTGGCTTTGACAAAGAACAACTTGTTATGATCCCCCTTCGTCATGCTCAGCTGAAAAACCAGGAATCTACCAAAAGGGAATTTAGCAATCACCCCAATGTGGTCAGTTCAACGATCGGATTTGGGGTTCCGGGCGACATCGCTGCAGGGGATGGTGTCATTGATCCCGCAACAAAAACCAATTTGCCCACCACGCTATACTGTGTCGATTATGATTATATAAAAACGATGGGCATGCATATTATAGCCGGTCGTGATTTCTCGCGCGATTTTCCTTCTGATGAAACCAAAGGATTCATCCTGAATGAGACTGCCTTAAAAGTTTTCGGGTTTGGATCACCGGAGAAAGCGATCGGCCATGGGCTCGACTGGAAACAGTGGGACAACAACGATTCATTGAAAAGGGGTGTTGTGATCGGCGTTGTGCAAGACTTCCACTTTAAAAGCCTGCGTGAAAAACTCACCCCGGTAGTCATGCAGATTTATCCATCGGCATCCTGGAAGATCGTGCTTCGCATCAAACCGGATAATATGCCTGCAACACTCGCTCATCTCAAGAGCACGTATGAGCGGCTGGATCCGGAATGGGCTTTCACGTACAAGTTTGCCGACGAGAACTTTGACGAAATGTACCGGAGCGAAGAAAGACTTTCAGTCCTGTTCACCATTTTCACAGGCCTGGCTATTGCCGTTGCCTGTCTCGGATTATTTGGCCTGGTGGAATACAGTGTTCACCAGCGCACAAAAGAGATCAGTATCCGCAAAGTGTTTGGAGCCAGTATCAAATCACTCCTTGTCCTCCTTACACGGAACTATTTCGGATTGGTCCTGACTGCCTTCGTTGTGATCATCCCGGTCAGCTATTATGCCGCCCAACAGTGGCTCACTAATTTTGCTTACCACATCACGGTGAGTCCATGGATGTATGGGAAGGCCTGCGGATTGATCCTGTTGATCACGATTGTCACGGTAAGCTTCCAATCGTTAAAAGCGGCCTGGACTAATCCGGTTGAGTCTTTGCGAACTGAATGATCTTTCCCGCAGATCACCCACCTACGCGAGGCGCTCTGACTACGCTGAGGCAGCTTCGTCAGACACAGTTCGGTGGGCAGGCGCAGATTTACGCAGAATAAAAACAGCGAGATCCACGGGAAAAAAAAGCATTACAACTTGATTGAAACCTGAAAATATGTTCAAAAGCTATCTTACATCCGCCTTTCGCCACCTCACTAAAAATAAGGCCTATACCGTTTTAAATGCAATCGGCCTTTCTGTCGGGCTGGCTTGTTTCACCCTCATTGGGTTATGGGTGAAAGACGAATTGAGCTACGACCGGTTCCATACCAACGCCGACCGGATCTATCGTGTAGGTGGAATTTTTACCGATGAATCCGGCAAGTTTGATCAAGCCGTCACTCCTCCCCCGCTGGCCCAGGCCCTCGTGAATGATTTCCCTGAGGTGGAAGATGCCGTCAGGCTCGATCGGAATGATGCAACAGTACGTTTTGGGGACAAGCAATTCATCGAAGACGACATCCTCCTTACCGATCCTTCCTTCCTCAGGATATTCACATTTAAGCTGAAGGCCGGCGATCCTCGCACAGCCCTCAACGATCCGTATGCAATCATCCTGAGTGAAAGCATGGCCAAAAAATACTTTGGCGACGATGATCCCCTTGGCAAACTTATTACACTATTCCGGTATGATCCCGATGGTCAGGGCAAGGAATACAACGTTACAGGCGTGATCGAAGATTGTCCATCCAATTCACAATTTCATTACAATTTCCTGGTGTCGTTCAAAACACTTGAAGTGTATGACCCGGAAGTAGTAGGGGAATATGGATGGTACAACAATAGTTACTATACTTACCTTCTCCTGAAATCAGGCAAAAGTCCACGACAACTCCAATCGAAATTCCCGAAATTTCTTGAAAAGTACATGGGCGTGCATAACAAAGAGTGGAAGATCAGCTATGCCTATTTTTTACAACCCCTCTCTGATATTCATCTACAATCCCACCTTCGTTATGAAATCAGGGAAACCAGCAGCGTCGGCTACGTCGTGATCTTTGCCACCATCGGGATGATGGTACTCCTTCTGGCAAGCATTAATTATGTGAATCTCTCTACCGCGTTCTCCTCCAATCGATTCAGAGAAGTGGGAATGAGAAAGGTGATGGGTGCGATGAAAAAACAATTGGTGGGGCAATACCTTATTGAATCCTGGCTGATGGCATTGCTCTCCCTGGCACTCGCCTTTGCTTGGATAGAACTCTCGCGACCGCTGTTTGAAAGTCTTACAGGCAAGCCGGTGGTCGGCTTATACACCCTTGCCACAATGGTCATTTTGCTGGGCACAGCAACGCTAGTCGGGCTTTTTTCCGGTCTTTACCCTTCCCTGGTGCTTTCTTCTTTTAGCCCTGTGAATATTCTTAAAGGCCAACTGAAAACCGGTACTTCCGGGGTATGGTTGAGGAAGAGCCTGGTGGTGATACAATATTCTATCACCATCATTCTTGTTAGTAGCATTCTCGTCGTCCAACTCCAATTGAAGTTTATTCAAAATAAGGACCTGGGGTTCGATGCCAGCAAGTTGTTGCTACTCGGGGTTAATGGAAGCCGGGAAGTAATGAACGGGTATGATGCCTTTGCGAATGATCTGCTTACTCGTTACCACGTATCCGGCATGACCAGGTCCAACACCACCCTCGCCGGCGGGCTTGGAAATTCAGTAGCCGTAATGGAAGATGCAACCGGTAAAAAAGTGAATGCAACCGTGTACAGAATACGCGTGGATCACGCCTACCTTGATGTTTACAAAATGAATTTGATAGCCGGCCGTTTCTTCTCAAAAGACATTTCTTCCGATTCAACAAAGGGGTTTATTGTGAATGAGGCTACCATCAAGACCTATGGTTATCACGATGCTGCAGATGCGGTCGGCAAGTCGTTCAGCTTTGGCGGAAATGAAGGAACGATTATTGGTGTTGTGAAAGACTTTCATTACAATTCCCTGCAATACAAAGTTGAGCCCACGTGCATGTCCCTGCTTCATAATAGCTTCTCACGGATAACCGTGCGATTCAGCGGCGGCATCCAGGAATCGATGGCGATCGCTACCGACGCGTGGAAAAAACACTTCCCGAACAGCGTCATGGACTTTGAGTTTGCAGAAGATGCTTTGAATTCACAATATCGATCAGAACTGCGCTTTTCAAAAGTCTTCATCGTGTTCTCTGCTATTTCATTGGCGATTGCCGGCCTTGGATTGTTTGCGCTGGTGTCGTACACCGTGGAAAGCCGGACAAAAGAAATTGGAATCCGCAAAGTCCTCGGAGCGTCGGTTTCAGGCATTTTTAGCATGTTGTCCAAAGAATTTCTTTTGCTCATCGTCATCGCGTCCGTCATCGCTGTACCGGTGGGCTATTATTTTATGAAGCAATGGCTTCTTGAATTTGCTTACCGGATTGAACTCACGCCCGCTGTGTTCCTGTTGGCCGGGTTGCTGGTGCTCCTCATTGCGTGGTTGACCGTAAGTCTGCGCACGATCAAAGCAGCGATGTCAAATCCGATTGAGTCATTACGAACAGAATAATTTATTTTCCCGCAGATCTCGCAGATTTACGCAGAATAGGCTAGCTCATTGGGGCGTATTCTTTGCGCGCCGTTTGCTGAAAAGGTCCCCGACCACCGACACGTTGGGGCAGGCACAAAGAACACAACGAACCACGAACACACGGCAAAATACCGGGCCGGAACGAACTTGTACCAGGATTTACAGAGTGGCTCATTCCTATCAGAAGATTCCTCACGGCCGGGTGCGTGCTAATAGGAAAGCCGGAAGCGCTCGGAACGCCAGGGCGGCAGGGTGCGTGCGTTTGCTCAAGAATCCCTGGCACCCCGAGGAAGGAGGCGCTGAGGCACGATGCGCCGACTGACGAGGGGTTACCGGCTGATATACGCCTCGAGATGCTCGATGATGTCCTTTTGTTCTTCAATGACATGCCGGACGACGTCCCCAATGGAAATCATTCCCACCAGGTTGCCGCAATCAACAACGGGGAGGTGGCGGAAGTGTTTATCCACCATCATCTGCATGCACTCATCGATACTTGTATCCGGGGAAACCGTAAACGGGTTGCCCGTCATGAGTTCCTTGATCAGTGTGTCTTTGGAGGACTTCCCTTTTAAAATCAGTTTCCGGGCATAGTCCCGTTCGGTAAAAATGCCGACTAATTTGCCACCCGTATCGGTGATCAACAGGCCGCCAATGTTCTTGTCGCACATGATCTGGATGGCCTTAAACACCGTAACGCCCGGTTCTACCGAGTACACCGCATTTCCTTTGGCCTGGAGGATATTTCTGACTTTTCCCATAAAATCAACTATTTATGCAATCGATTGAAAAGATATAATTTTATGGAAAGAAAAGCAAAGGTCTGGCTGTCAAAATATTCTGCATGCCTCAAAAAAGCTCGCCAGGCTGAAGTCAGGGGCTGTCCGCCGTAGCCCCGATAGCTATCGGGGCGAAGGCCTCTCCCGCAACTTTTGCGGAAGGGGACATTTTAAAGTACAAGGACCAGGTTGGGGAAAATACCCATCCCCAGACTCAATACCATCAGCACCGCAAGCAGGACTTTTGTCGATAACGACAATGCCAAAGTTCCCAGCGGGGGCTCCTTAAAATACATCGCAACAATCACCCTAAAATAATAAAATACGCCGATCAGCGAGGTGACCACACCAAGGATGACCAGATTCAGGTATCCCTGATTGATCGCAATGGCGAATACCATGTATTTTCCTAAAAAACCTGCCAGGGGCGGAATTCCGGCAAGTGATAGTAAAGCGACGGACATGGCCAGGGCGAAAAAAGGACTTCTTTTAAAGAGTCCATTGAAACTGTCTACGCTGGCGGAAGCGTGCTGCTGCTCGATCAGATCCAATACACAAAAAGCAGTCAGGGTGGCCGCAGAATAGGCCGCCAAATAGTAGAATATCGCATTGCCCAAACCACGACCTCCTGCTACCAGGGCCAGGAGAATATAGCCGGCATGCCCGACACTGGAATAGGCCAGCATCCGCTTGACGTTGATCTGATAAACGGCCGTCACATTCGCCACCACGAGCGTCAACACCGTGATGACCAACAAGGCAAGGTGCACGGATGAATGAACCTGGGGAAAGCAATAGGCTAATAGCCGGAAGAATGCGGCAAACGCCGCGACCTTGACAACCGTGGACATCAAGGCTGTAATCAACGTAGGCGAACCTTCATATACATCAGGCGCCCAGAAATGAAACGGTACGGCCGAAACTTTGAACGCCATCCCGACTACAATCAGCAGGACACCGGCGTAAAAAAAACCCGGCAAGCCGGTGGAATGCGTCTGAATATAACCGGCAACCTTATCCAAATGAAAAAATCCGGTCGCGCCATATACGAGGGCGATGCCCATCAACAGGAAGCCCGTGGCAAATGACCCCATCAAAAAGTATTTAAAGGCGGCCTCGTTGGATAAAAGACTTTCTTTACGGCTGCCCGCCAATACGTAAAGGGACAACGATAAAATTTCGATCCCCAAAAACAGCATGGCCATGTTGTTGAACGAAGTTAGGACCATTCCTCCGACGATCACAAACAGGACGAGCGCTGCCTGATCGGTAACATGCGTTTCTTTGTGGAAATAATTATTGGCCATCCAAAACCAGAAAAAAGCAATGACGCAAATCAAGGTGCTGAAAGAAATCGCTATGTTGTCCATGACCACCATTCCATGGAAGTAGGACACATTCGTATTCCAATCCCTCACTCCCACCACGGTAGCAGCAGCAATTCCTAAAACTAAAAAAGGGATCAACCATTTTTTAAGATGGAGAAGCTCGGCGACTAACGACGCAACTCCTAATCCACAAATGACATACAAAGCATTCATTATTTCATGGGTCCTGTAACCTGAGAAGCTATTGTCAATACGTTATTCACTGCCAATTCCGACAACCCCAGCAAAGGAGCCGGATAGACCCCAATGAGCACGATCAGCGCCACCACGGGATACAAAATGACTTTCTCGCGCACCGTCAGATCAGCAAAAACCTGTGTCAATGAATTGGATTCACCCAGCATGGTGCGTTGGAATGTCCTGAACATATAGACGGCTCCGAGGATCGTGGTCAGTCCGGCCATCGCACCCACTATCACTTTGTATTTTACCAACGAATTGATCAGAAGGAATTCTCCCACAAATCCGCTGGTGAAGGGCAGGGCAACACTGCCCAATGTCACGACCATAAATACCGTTGTCAGCATCGGGGCAGCCTGGCGGATGCCGCCCAATTCGGAAAGCGTGCGGGTTTTAGTTCTTTCAGAGATGATGTCGATAATATAAAACAGCGCAAATACGATCAAGCCATGACTCCACATCTGGATAACGGCTCCTTGCATACAAATC
>Ga0193718_1000011_pt1 | contig 37667 bp, 33 predicted proteins | sample U2a1metaG_FD_144918 | JGI IMG/M metagenome (GOLD analysis project Ga0193718, IMG submission 144918) | Soil microbial communities from a riparian zone of the East river system, Colorado, United States - U2a1 | ecosystem: Environmental > Terrestrial > Soil > Riparian zone | place: USA: East River... | reverse complement strand
TTAAGGTAGCCAATATACTATATACTCACCTGTACACCACTTCTAATTAATTAATATATTATAATATACACATTTGTATATTTCAACATATTTTACATTATTAATCAATATATAAACCAATTAGACGTACGATTAGCATGTGTCAAGCACTTGGACAGCGTTCAATCAGAGCCATCATCAAACTCAATACATTAGGTATTATACTAATACAAAAAACATATAGTAGTAATACACTATTATTGCATTTTATTGTTATAATTTATATAAATTATAACAATAATTATTTTTTTCTAAAAAATAATATAAATAGTGTAAATAGATCTATATTACTAAAAAAAAAATAAATATATAAAAATATTAGATATAATTAAGCCGAATTCTGTATATATATATAATTCTAAACAAAAACTTAGTGTAGGATTAATTTTCAATATTATATATTAATTATAAATTATAAAATTTTATATTATTATATAATTATTTGTTTCTTTAAAATTCCAAAATTTTAATCTTTATATTTATAAGATATTTACAAAATAAATACAAATAATATATACACTTAATAAGTTATGGACTTTCCTATTTCTTTTAATAAAAAAGAATTATATAATTTATATCAAAAAAAATTTTTTTATTGTATTTAATTAAATAAAATAAAGTTTTATAATTTATATTATTTAATGTAAATCTAAACTATCTTTAATATATGAAGAAGTTAAAACTACAAATACTTGGGCTTGAATAAAACTTATACCTAATTCTAAACCAGAAAAAGCAATAATAAAAGCTAAAGGTATTAAACCAACAAAAAAGAATAATAAACCACTAGTCATAATATTATAAGTAAATCCACTTAATATTGATAAAAGCATATGACCTGAAAGAATATTAGCAGCTAATCTAAGTCCAAGTGAAATATTTCTAGCTAAATATGAAATGAATTCAATTAAAACTAAAAGAGGTAATAAACCTAGAGGACAACCAGAAGGCACAAATAAAGAAAAAAATACCAAACCATGTTTTTGGAAACCTAGTATAGTTGCACCTAAAACAACAGTAAAGCTAATAGAAAAGGCTAGTATAAAATGTGAAGTTGAAGCAAAACTATAAGGAATCATTCCTATTAAATTATTAACTAATATAAATAAAAACAATGCATATATAAAAGGAAAATAAATTTGTCCTTTATATGCATTTATTTGATTTATAACTATACTATGTACAGTAGAGTAAATAGATTCTTGATTTATAGATCAAGTATTAGGTATTAATCTATTGTAATTAGTAGCTAATAAATTTAGACTTAGAATTATTGATATACTTATTAATAAATATAAACCTATATTAGTTAATGATAAGTGAATATTACCTAATATATTAGCATTTACACTTAATAAATCTCTAATTTCAAATTGATCTAAAGGACTTAATACAGTATTTAAATTTTGCATTTTAATATAATAATTTATATACTTAAGTTAAAATAGATATATATATATATATAAATATTAATTAGATTTACACTATACAAATCATATAGAAAACACAATCCGTAAAAAATTTTATTAATGTTAAAAGTTAAACATTATAAAAATATAATAGGTAATAAAAATATATAGTTACAGTAAATATAATATAAAAAAGAAATATGTTTTATTATAATTTATTTATAAATATACGAGTTAAAAATAAACGAACAAATCTAGGTAAAATATATTTAGATAATGTATAAATTAATACAACTAGTAATATAAAAGTAAAAATTACTTGATTCAAAAAAAAAAACGGAATTAATTGAGGCATATATATAATTTATTTACATGATATGTTCATTTATATATCAATACTCTTTAAAAGATTAATGGATATAGGTAATAATTAATAATATATTTTAAATATTACTATTTAAAATTATAAATTAAAGAAGAAACTGAATAGTGTAAACCATCTAAGATAGGTGCAGGATAAAGACCAAATAACACTGTGAATACAACAAGTATTAATAACATAACAAATTCTCTTTTACTTATATCAACAATATAATTAGTAAAATAAGTAGAATAAGAACCACCAAAAGCTATTCTATTAAACATAAAAATTGTATAGGCAGCAGAAAATACTATAGAAGAACTAGCTAATATACCCAAAATAGGCATTCTTTCGAATACTCCATATAATGACATAAATTCACCCACAAAATTCATAGTAAGAGGAGCACCACAATTACCTAAACATAAAATATAAAACAATATACAAAATAAAGGCATTACTTGAGCCATACCTCTATAGTATGTAATTAATCTAGTAGATGATCTGTCATATAAAACACCTCCAGCACAAATAAATAAACCAGAAGAAACAAAACCGTGAGCTAAACCTAAAGTAATAGCACCCTCTATTCCTTGAATTGAATTACTAAATGCACCTAAAAGATAAACAGCTGCATGAGATACAGAAGAATAAGCTATAAGTTCCTTAATATCAATAGTTCTTAATGTACTAAAACTAGCATATAATATAGTTATTACACCTATTACATAAACTATATATGTATAATTCATTGATGCTTTTGGTAATAAAGGCAACATTAATCTAAATATACCATATAAACTTAATTTTAAAACTATACCAGCTAAAATAATACTACCGGATAAAGGTGATTCAACGTGAGCTTTCAACAATCAAGTATTTAAAAAAATTGTTGGAGTTTTAATAGCAAAAGCTATAAATATACCATAGAATAAAAATAACTGTGTAATATATTTATAATTTGCTTTATATAATGCATCAAAGTCTGTTGTACCCATTATTGATGACATGGTAATAATAGAAAGTAACATAAATAAGGATCCTAATAAAGTATATAAAAATAAATAAAAACTAGCTCTTACCTTATTACTTGAACCAAATAATCCTATTAATAAAAATAAAGGAGGTAATATACTTTCAAAAAATATATAAAATAATAATATATCTAATACTAAAAATACAGCCAATAGTAATGTTTCTAATAATAAAATTAAAATTACAAAAGATAAAACATTTTTAAATTGAATTGAATTTCAATTAGATAATAAAGAAATAGGCATTATTATTGTTGTTAATAATATAAAATATATAGATAAACCATCTATACCTAAATACACATCAAAATAGCTTATTTGATGATGTTCTTGAATAAATTGAAATTGTTTTCCACTAAAATCAAATAATATAAATATAACAAGAGAAATTATTAAATTAATAATTAAAGTAATTAAACCAATTAATTTAATTCGGATATCAGACATAGAAGATAAACCATAAGACGTATAAATTGTAAGAACAAAAATACCTAATATAGGTATTAATAATAATAACAATAATAAAGTCATTTTATAAGAAAAAAAAATAAATCCCTCTAAATCAAGTATAAACAAACTTAATATTATGTAACACCCTAGATATCTCTAAGGCTAATCTAAAAATATTAAATTAAAAAAATTTAATAAAAAAATAATATATGTATATATACATAGGATAAAAAAAAAATAAGTATAATTTACATTTTAAATAATTATTTACTATTAATAATAATCTATAATAATTTAATTAACAAAATTAAATCTAAATTAGATATATATATATAATTTTTTATTAAATATTATGTTAATATTAACTATAATAAAGAAAAATTAACAGGCATAATACCTAAACCATATACAATACAAGGTATTAATATTATATAAGCTATAACAACAGGTAATAATATTGTTCAACAAGTTGACATTAATTGGTCAAACCGTATTCTTGGAAAAGAAGCTCTAGCTCAAATAAAAACAAAAATAAGAACACAAGTTTTAAATGCTAAATTTAGACTAGAATATGAAGCACTAACTAAAAAATCAGAAAGTATAATATTATAATCCATATCATAATATGTTTTATAATAAGATTCAAGTATAGATTGTATATTTGATATATGATTAAAATCTATTACCTGTCCAAAAAAATATCAATCTATTAAATAATTAATATAATAACCATAAAATTCTAATGTATAAAATAATAAACCAATATAATGTGAACATAAATTAAAAATATAAACTAAAATATTTATAGGTAATAAACTTAAATAACCACCTAAAAATAAAATACTAGTTAATATACAAATAAGTACAATACTAGCATATTCAGCTAAGAAGAAAAATACAAAAATAACAGCAGAATGTTCTGTCATAAAACCACTTACAAGTTCAGACTCAGCCTCAGCTAAATCAAAAGGAGCTCTATTAGTTTCTGCAATACAACCTATAAAAAACACAATAAACATAGGAAATAAAGGATATATAAAATAAACAGCTCTTTGAGCTTCTATAATAGCAGCTAAATTTAAACTACCTGTTAATAAAATAACCAATAATATAACAGAACTTAAAATTAATTCATAACTAATTAATTGAGCTGTACTTCTTAAAGAACCTAAAAAAGCATATTTAGAATTAGCTGATCAACCAGCTAATAATATACCATAAGTAGCTAAAGAAGAAACAGCTAAAATATATAATATACCTAAACTAAAATCTGAAATAAATAATCCCGAACCATAAGGTATCATAGCATACCCTAATAAAGAAAATATTAGTGTAATAATAGGTCCAAGAAAAAATAAAACTATATTAGCTTGTGTAGGAGATACATATTCTTTTAACAATAATTTTAAAGCATCAGCAAATGCTTGTAATAAACCATAATACCCTACAATATTTGGACCTAGTCTTCTTTGCATACTAGCCATTATTTTTCTTTCTGAAATAGTTACAAATGCTACACTTAATAAAGCTGGTACTATAACTAAAACACCCTCGATAATTGATATAATTGTTGTTATATTTACCATTATTTATAAATAATATATAATTAGAAACATAATAAATAATAATTAAGTTTATTATTTATATAGTACTTAAAATAAATAAGTATAAAAATTAAACTTATTATAATTATGATAGATTATGATTATATAATTTATAATTTAAAAATAAAAAAATCCATATAAAACATAATTTTATATTGGGGATATGTAAATTACCTACTACTAATAAAAATTTAAAATATTAAACCGAGAGACCTAAAAAATTAATAAAAGCTATAAGCTGCTAAGAAAGGAGCAAGGGGAACTCGAATCCCTTTATTTTAATTTGCAGTCAAAACGTAAAACCTTCTACTCAAGCTCCTTAACCTATTACGGAATAATAATTAAACCTAAATATATTAAATATTAATATAAATAGATTAACTATAAATTAAAGAGTAACCCTCTCAATTTTTAGTATTAAAACTATACATTTGTTTACTATCTATTTTTAACGCATTTTTACCTAATTCAAAAGTAAATCCTAATGTTAATACAATAAAAAACACAAGCATAATAATTAAACCGTATATACCATTACTATAAGCACTTACAATATAAGGATAAACTAATAAAATTTCTAAATCAAATAAAAGGAATAACAAGGCAAAAATAAAAAAAGATATACTAAATTGTGTTCTATTTTGTCCTAAAAATGAATGAAAACCACATTCAAATGCACTATCTTTTTCTTGATATGAATTGTGGAGAGAGAAAAGTAAATTAATAATTAATAATACCATAGCTAATATAGGTATAAATAAAAAAAAAAAAGTTAATGTTGTCATATTAATATAAAGTTAATCTTGTTTTTTATTTTCCCTCCTCCTTACCTCACGTGCCACCTACTTAACATATTAAAAATTTTTAGTTAGTATACTTGTATTGTATATTAACATTAATATCTATAATATACATATAAAAATTATATGCAAAAAAATACATATTAATTTAAAGCAAATATAAATATATTTATTATCTTATACTTTTTTCAATAAATTTAAGTTATTTTTTATTTGTTACTAAATCTATTAAACTATTTTCAAAAAGAGTTACTAAAGGAACTATTATAAGAAAATGAGAAAAGTATAAAATTGTAGATATTTGTCCAAATTCAATAAATGGAGATTCAACATGTTTAGCACCTAATTGCATTAAAATTAAAAAATTAGCAACAAATATATAAAATACTATTTTACTTATAGGTCTAAATTGTATTCCTCTTAATTTAGAAACATCAGTAAAAGGCATAGCTAATAAAATTAAAATAGCAGCAAACATAGCTATAACACCTAATAATTTATTAGGTATAGATCTTAATATAGCATAAAATGGAAGAAGATATCATTCTGGAACTATAGCAGGTGGAGTTTGCATTGGATTAGCTACTACATAATTTTCACTATCACCTAAAGCATTAGGCATAAAGAATACAAATACAGACAGTACAAATATAAAAATAAAAATAGTGATTAAATCTTTAAATATATAATAAGGTGCAAAAGGTAATCTATCATAATTAGCTGATACACCCAAAGGATTACTAGACCCAACAGTATCATGTAAAGCGATTAAATGCATTAAAGCTAAAGCAGCTAAAACAAAAGGCAATACAAAATGTAAAGCAAAAAATCTATTTAATGTAGCATTATTTACAGAAAAACCCCCTCAAATAAATTCAACTATATCTTGTCCAACTCAAGGTATAGCACTCATAAGATTAGTAATAACTGTGGCACCTCATAATGACATTTGCCCATAAGGCAAAACATACAAACTTACTTTTTGCAAAAAATAATAAGGGTATTTGCAAAAAGCTGTAATAACTTTAATCTTCGTATATTACATTAGTTTAAACTAAAAGTTCCGACTGTGCATTAAGCATCATTTCAGACACCCATCAGTGACCCAGTCTGTCGCGATCATATAAATAACCGACGATCTCTAATTATTCATCTTATATTTTTATATTTAATATCCCTCTTTAATATAATAAAAATAAAAATTATTTGATCGTTTTCACTAACATTGCCAAAGAAACATAATTTTTCCTCAATATCCCTGTCGGGTTATTCCACTTTATTTTTATTTTTCTTTATAGATTACATAAAAATTTAAACTCGTGGGACTATAATTTAAATTCAATAAAACAATAACATTAATTAACAACAAAACTAATAAGGTTAACTATCAATATAATTAACAATCTAATGTTTTTTTAATAATTTACTAGGACTATTTAAACTTTTTCAAATTATTTTTATAGAACAACCTATATTTTTAGCCGTTTCTACAATACCAGAGTATATACCATATAGTGTGTGATCTAAATTGTATACTATTATAGTTATATAAACCTTTTTCATATTTGCAATAGCTTATTCAGAGTATTCTAATTTATTACAATTTAAAGCGACTTCTCTCATAAGTTTAATAATTTATTATGATAATTTTTTATTTTTATTAAGATTACTTATTTTATCTCTACGTTCTTGACTATAAATAGCTTTCATTTTTATTCTAGTCATTTCAGTATGTTTATACCCAAAACTGGAACCAGCTTCAGTCAAAATATTATAATTAGGCAATAAAGTTTTTAAGTAGAAATCTTCTAAATCTAATAACTTTTTATTATTTTTAACATTAACTATTTCAGGAAACAATTCTAAAACTAAAAATGCAAATTCTGATAATTTATATTTTCTTACTGCATTTTTTACTATTTTACTTCCAGTAAAATGAACCAAATGGTTAGAAAATCTTATATTAATTTTATTGGTAGAAGCTGATCCTATATAATAATCCAAAGTAACTTTATTTAAAATTAAATAAATTCCACTTAGGCCTTTAGTTTCCTTAGTTATTTTTTTTTTAATAGAGTCTTGTTCTAAATTTTCATAAACATAAACAGGCTTTAGATTTTTTCCTACAATAAATTTTGTTAATATTTTTGAATTAGAAGGATTTGAATCTATAATCCTTGAAGTAGAATAATGTCTTTTACTTATTATAATAGATTTATTTAATAAGAGTAGTTCAGTACTTTTTTTTTTATTATTGGAGATTAGAAGTAAAAGGTGACTTTTAAAAATACGCATATTTTTTTAATATAAAAATTTATTATTATATAGTTAATTATTGTTTCTATTTCTAAATATTTAATATAATTAAATAATTGTTTAGTTTAATAAATTTCATTATTATAAATATCTCAGCTTAATAACTAAAAAGTTTAGTTAAAATTATCCTTAATTTTCATAATATTTTAATTCTTTAAAATTATCTTTACCTTTATTTTCCGTCTTAGAATATTATTTCTCAACGAAAAACTTTTTAAAGTAAAAAGATTCATTACTTTATTTATTAGAAATTTCCTAATCTTTACTATTATCTTATTGTTGTTATTTTATTGAATTTAAATCATTTTGGGCTATTATTAAAAACCCAAAAAGGCTGTAGCCATCATTAATATAAAAATTATAGTACCTATAACTCAAACTAAAGTTCTAGGTGCTTTATATGATCCATAATATAAACCTCTACCTATATGTAGATAAACTAAAAAAAAGAAAGCTGAGGCTGTGTTGGAATGTAAATAACGAATTAATCATCCGTTATTTACATCACGCATTATATGTTCAACTGAATCAAAAGCTTCTAATACACTAGGTGTATAATGCATAGCTAATGTAACTCCTGTTACTATTTGTATAACTAAACAAAGAGCTAAAAGAGAACCAAAATTTCATAAATAACTTATATTAGAAGGTTGAGGAGAATCAATTATGTATGAATTAACAATTCGAAGTAAGGGATGACTTTTTAAAATACGCATATTTTTTTATATTTAAAAAATATTATTATATAGTTAATTATTGTTTCTATTTCTAAATATTTAAGGTAATTAAATATTTATTTAGTTTAATAAATTTTATTATTATAAACATTTCAGCTTAATATAATTAAATATTAATCAGTTAAAAAAAAGCAATATTATAACTAAAAAAATTAGTTAAAATTAGGAAAATTTAAAATATTATAATATAATGTAATTAAGTAATAATATTAAAAACATATAATATAGTATTAAATAGTATTACAAGGCATAAATAAAATTATAGCTAATATATTTGACATATGTAGTCATTGATCAGGCATAAACATAAATAAAAGAATAATAAGAGTTAAAATAGAAATAGTTATTGCAAGAGGACTAGATAATGAAATATCTGATTTAAAATATATCTTATCTATAACACTGTTTTTTCTTAAAATTAAAGCTGGAATTTTAATATTTAATGAACCTAAACCAAATTGATAAGAATGTAAATCAAAAAACATTATTTTTACTATATTTAAATAATAAACTGCACTAATAACACTTGTAATAATTGCAATTAAAGCTAAAAAGATAAATCCATCTTGTAAAGCAGCAGATAGAATCATCTGTTTTGCAAAAAATCCCATAAGAGGGGGTATACCAGCAAAAGAAAAAATAGTAATAGCTAAACTTAAAGCTAATATATGATTAATATAAAAGTAACCTTTTATTTGACTTATAAGTTGTATAGGTGAATTATTTTTATCTAATAAATTACTATAATTGATATTTTTATTTATATAAAAATATAAAGTGTAACCAATACCAATTAATATCATAAATGCATTTAAATTAGAAAGACTATACTGTATAAGGTAAAAAATAAAAGATTGTATAGACTCTACACTATTTATACTTAATGCTAGTAATAAAAATCCTATATGAGATATAGTACTATAAGCATAAAGTCTTTTTATTCTAAATTGTGTTAAACCTAAAATAGTTCCTATTATTAGAGATAAAAAGGAACTAACTAATAAACTAAATGTTCAAGTATATTCAAATGATATATATACATTATTAGTATAATGTACTAATTGTAATAATATAATTAATATAGATATTTTTGCTACTATAGCTACAAATGTAGTAACTATTGTAGGTATACCATCGTATACATCAGGAGATCAAAAATGAAATGGTGCGGCTGAAATTTTAAATAAGAATCCAACTGATATTAATAATAAACAATAAGGTACATAAGTACTAATATATCAATATGTAATATTATCTTGTTGTTCTTGTATTATATTAGATAAATTAGTTAATATGTAAAAATTATCTAAATAAGTAGTACCAGAATTTGCATATATTAATCCTATACCTAATAAAATAAAACAAGATGCTAAACCCCCTAATAAAAAGTATGTAAGACCAGAAGATGTAGATGACTCTGAGTTTCTATAAATTGTACAAAGTAAATATAACCCATAACTTTGTAATTCAATAGATAAAAATATAGATACTAAGTCACTACTAGATAATAGTAAAACACTACCAGTAACTACAAATAATAATATTAAAGTATATTCTAATATAGTATATTGTTCTCCTTTTTTATTAATTATATTTGAAATAAATAAATTTAATTTTGTAAAAACTAATTTATAAAAAGTTGAATATTTATTAGATCAAACCTTTCTAGGATAAAATCCAGTTAAATTTAATATTAATAAACTAATAATAAAAATTAATATGTGAAATGTTTGTGTTATAGAGGATGTAACAAATAAACCTCCAAATAACCCAATACCTGTATCTAAATATGTAATAAATAAATTATTATATGAAAAATATATACAGTATAATAAAATAATTACTCCAATTCTGGAATAAAATATAGTAATATCTCGTCTATAAGACAATGAATTGGATAACAATAAAAAAAATATAGAACATAATAGCATTAAATTGATTGTTTAATTAAAATAATTAAATAAAATATATGAGTATAAAATGTTTAAATTTTATACTATTTTAAAAAAATATTTAAAGTTCTTTTATTTATAATACAAAAAAGAGTAAAAACTATTAAAATTAATAAATTATTATCATTAAATGAGAAATATAATAAAGATATATAAAATATTAGACCAATTAATGTATAAAGAGCATAAGTTGTTATAACACCTGTATTTAAGTTATTAACATTTTTACTAAATCCTATTAATCCTTTTTCTAATCCATATGGTCCTAATAACTCAATAGAACCTTTATCAAGATTTTTAGTAGTTTGACCACCTAATTTAAGAATAACTTCAATAATATATTTATTATAAAAAAGTTCAATAAAGAACCGTTGATTAAAAAAACTAAAAATATTATAACCTAACTTAGAAAATTTAAATTTGATAAGTAATTTAGGTAAAAATTCAGATAATAATAAAGAGATTAAACATAATGAAATAGTAAATATAAAAGGTAATAATTTAAAAATAGTTGCAACAGCAAATTCAGTGTCTAACATTATTTCATGACTAGGGTGTATAAATAAACTATTATCTGAAAAAAAACCAGTAGCTAATCCTATAAAAATATCTTTAGTTATATAACCAAAAAAGATAGAAAAAATAGCTAATACAATTAAAGGTAAGTTAATAAACATATCACCTTCATGGGTTTGTTTATAACTAATTAAAGGACCATTAGGATTAGTTATAAATGTTAAATATAAAACTTTTACAGAATATAGTGTAGTAAACATAGCACCTATAGTAGCTATAAAATATACAATAGTACTAGATAAATAAAATTGACCATATGCAGATTCAAGAATAAAGTCTTTAGAATAAAATCCTGTCATAAAAGGAATAGCAACTAAACTAAAAGAAGCTATTAACATAACTGAATAAGTTAAAGGTAAAAAAGGTCTCAAACCTCCATATTTTCTAAAATCTTGATTATCAGCTACTGAATGTATTACTGCACCTGCACCTAAAAATAATAATGCTTTATAAAAAGCATGATTAACTAAATGGAACAAAGCAATATTATAACAAGATAATCCAATGGCAATAACCATCATACCTAATTGACTCATAGTTGAATAAGCTATAACTTTTTTAATATCTTGTTGGAATAAACCAATAAGAGAACTAAATACAGTAGTAATAGCACCAACTCATAAACAAAGTACTAATACAGTTGAGCTATATTCTATTAAAGGTGATGATCTCATTAATAAATATACACCAGCTGTTACCATAGTAGCAGCATGTATTAAAGCAGATACAGGAGTAGGACCCTCCATAGCTTGAGGCAATCAAACATGAAGACCTATCTGAGAGCTTTTAGCCATAGCACCTATTAATAAACAAATACCAATAATAGTTATAATATTTTCATTCAAATAAGGAGCTAATGAAAATATTATATAATAATCTATATTACCAAAAGATCATAAAATTATAAATATACCTATTGTTAAAAAACAATCACCTACTCTATTAGTTAAAAAAGCTGATATAGAACTTTGATTTGCTGCTATTCTAGTAAATCAAAAATTTACTAAAAGATAAGAACAAATTCCAACACCTTCTCAACCAACAAACATTAATAAATAATTATTTGCCGTAACAAGAATAATCATCATAAAAGTAAATAAACTTAAATAACTAAAAAATCTTTGATTATGTGGATCATGACTCATATAACCTATAGAATATATGTGTACTAAACTTGATACTATTAATACAGGTATTAACATAGAAACTGTTAAAGAATCAAATTGAAAACTTCAAGATACATTAAGTGATTCTGTATCAATTCATCTAATAAGATTAATTGATACTGGTATATTATTAAAACCTACTTCAAAAAAAACTAATATAGCTAATAATGTAGTTATTATAACAGAACTACTTGTTATTAATTGTGAACCACTAATTCCTATTTTTCTACCAAAAAAACCTGAAACAATTGAACCTAATAAAGGTAAAAAAATTAAAACTAAATACATTATTTATACTGTATTGCTATACTTCCCCTTAATCTATAAAAAGCTACTAAAATACCTAACCCTATTGCAGATTCTGCTCCAGCTATAGTTATAATATATATAGCAAAAGTTTGACCTAATATATCATCAAAATTAAGTGAACTAATCAATATTAAAAATGTAATAGCTAACAACATTATTTCTATTGAAATAAGCATTAATATTATATTCTTTCTATTTAAAACAAATCCCAATATTCCTATTAAAAATAATATTAAAGAAAAATTCATTTAAACTTTTTTTTTTCATTTAAGATTTATATATGTAAATATCTAAAAAGGCTTAATTAAATTTTAACCTCTATCTATATCGTTCAATCAACCTAATATTAACTTATTGACTAAATTAAGGCTGTTATATCCTTCAGCTCCAACAAAATATGAACTTTAATTACTAGAATTTTGTGTTTCTGTATTTTCATATTTTGCATTCTTTTTAAAAGCTTTAAATAGTTTCAATATTGGAACTATATTTCAAGCTAAATTTGAAACTATATTAGGATTAATACTTAAAATTTAAATTGAAAATGATATTAAATTTATAGGTATAATTAAGTTTAATAAATTATCACCTTATAATAATTTTATTCTTTTTCAATTATTGTCTTAAACATCCATTTGATCACGTAATCATAGTAAAAAAGCTTTCAAATTAACAGATTGTATAGCTATAGGCATAGAACTGTGTAATATACCACAAATTTCTGAACATTGTCCAAAATATGTACCTTCTCTATTTAAATAAATAGAAGATTGATTTAATCTTCCAGGATAAGCATCACATTTAATTCCTAATGAAGGACAAGCATAAGAATGTATAACATCAGCAGCTGAAACTACAAATCTAGTATGTGTTAACTCAGGTATAATAACTCTATTATCTACTTCTAGCATTCTTAATGTTCCTTCTTCTAAGTCAGTATCCGGAACTATATAAGAATCAAATTCTATAAACTCATTTTCTACATTTGTAAAATCAGGGTATTGGTAACTTCAATATCATTGATGCCCTTCTCCATATATTACTAAAGAAGGATCGACCACATCATCCATTAAATATAATAATTTAAAAGATGGGAATGCTATAAGTATTAATATTAAAGCAGGTGTTATAGTTCATATTAATTCTATTAAAGTACCATGATTCATATATTTATGAGAGATTAATGATTTTGTGGCTACATAATTTTTTACTATTGTAACCATCATTCATGTTACAGTAAATAGGATTATAGCTAAGTAGTACATTATATTATTATGTAATTCCTCTATTCCTTCCATTTGAGGTGTAGCACTATCTTGAAAAAATAATCCTCATGGTGTAGGAGCATCTAATTTTATTGTTATTAGAGATAAAAAATTTTCTATTATATTATAATCAAAAAAAAAATTTGTAACCATATTAATTATTAATAAATCAATATTTTATCTAATTTTAACTCAATTTTTAATATATTTCATATCTTTCACTTATTTTTAATTTTTAAGATTAGGCAATTTTTAATCCAGCTTTAGAAAATTTTAAAATGGTATAAAAAAAAGGAAATGATTTATTTATACAAGATATAAATATAATGATAACACTATAATAATATATTTAAGTAAATAATTAAATATATTATTTACTTAAATTTTACAAGTTATAGTGAACTTGTATATAAATTTAACTTTGAATTATATTATCTTGTATATTATATACATAAATTCAAATTTTTATATGTATAAAAAAAAATTAAAAATAAAAAATATTAATATATTTATATATGTAAAGCAATAAAAAGATTTTAATATTTTTAAGTAAAAATATATATTTCTATTTATAGCAAAAAAGGATCAAAACATAAAAAACATAAAAAACTTAAATCCTATACCTATATATCTAAATCCTATTTTAATTAATATAATATTAATTAAAATAAAAAGAATGTTATAGTAAATAACAAAAATTAGCTGCAAAAAAAGGTTAAATTAATATAATCAATTAAAGGAAAAAAAAAAATACTATTATGCTTATATTAATTAGTACTATTTACTATACTATAATAATAGTTGTATAGAATCTAATTAAATAAGTTTGAGTTTTGATTATATACTAATGAAAAAAAATATAAATATTATAAAGTTTTATAATTAATATTATTAATTAAACAACATATAATAATAAGAATGCCATCATTAAAGCAAATAAACCTGTAGCTTCTGCAAAAGCAAAACCTAAAATAGCATAATTAAATAATTGACCTCTAAGTGATGGATTTCTAGCAACACCTAAAATTAAAGCACCAAATACTACACCAATACCTACACCTGCACCAATTAAACCTGTAGTAGCTAAACCTGTTCCTATAATTTTCGCTGCTTGTATCATAATAATATCTTAAATATTTTCAAATAGGTATCCTATATTTAGTATATACATTATTATTCTAGTAAATAACAAGATTTATCTAAAATAAACGGAAAGAAAAAAACAGTATATTTAAATTATATACTAATTATAAATATCCTTTTTATAAAATATAAATTATTATTTTTTTACTCATAAAAATTTAAATCTAGATTAATATAAAAATTTGAAATAAATACTAGTTTATATATATATGTATATACTTTTTAGTATTTATGTATATACTTTTTAATATTTAAGTTCTTAAGATGAATCGAACATCTATACAAATATTAACAGTATTCTGCTCTACCATTGAGCTATAAGAACTAAATAACCTATAAATAAAAATAAAGTTAATCATAAATTTAAATATAATATTCTTATCCAGGATTCGAACTTGGATCCAAATATTAGAAGTATTCTGCTCTACCATTGAGCTAATAAGAATAAAAAATAAATATATTAAATAACAATAATATATATAAACCTAAACATGTACAAGACTCGAACTTGTATCTAAGTGTCCGTAGCACAATATTTTAACCATTAAACTAACACGTTTTATAAATAATAAATAAATTTATTATTTATATGATTCAAACTTACTGCATTAAATTAAAAGAAAAAAAACTATAATATTTAAATTATAAATCCAATATAATGTTAAATTAATCTACTAAATCATTAGGATTGTAAAGGAAGACTTACAAATGCATGGGGTTTAGGTGGACTAGTTAAACATCATTCTAAGGAATTATTATTTCTATTAAATAAAATTTGAAATAAATCACTATGATATTGAGGAATTAATCAAGGATATCTTGAAACAATTGAACCTTCAGTTAATTGTACATATAAAATATTTAAAAAATATCAAGTAGCAACTACACTTATAATAGATCCAAAACTACTAACTAAATTTCAACCAGCAAAAGCATCAGGATAGTCACTAATTCTTCTAGGCATACCTTGTAAACCTAAAAAATGTTGTGGGAAAAAAGTAACATTAACTCCGATAAATAAAACTCAAAAATGTACTTTTCCTGAAAATAAATTATAAGATAACCCTAGTATTTTAGGTATTCAAAAATATCAACCACTAAATAATGCAAATACAGCACCCATAGATAATACATAATGAAAATGAGCTACTACATAATATGTATCATGAAAAGCAATATCCAGAGATGCATTTGCTAAAACAACTCCACTTAACCCACCTATAGTAAACATAACTACAAATCCTAAAGCAAATAACATAGCAGGTGTTAAATGTAAAGACCCACCATAACAAGTAGCTAATCAACTAAATATTTTAATTCCGGTAGGAACTGCGATAATTAAAGTAGCAGCTGTGAAATATGCTCTTGTATCAACATCTAAACCAACTGTATACATATGATGAGATCAAACTACAAAACCTAAAACACCTATAGACATCATAGCATAAACCATACCAAGGTATCCAAATACACTTTTACTTGAACTTGCTGAAATTACAGTACTTATTATACCAAAACCTGGTATAACTAATATATAAACCTCTGGATGACCAAAAAATCAGAAAAGATGTTGAAATAAAATAGGATCTCCTCCTCCGGCTAATTCAAAAAAAGATGTATTAAAATTTCTATCTGTTAACACCATTGTAATTGCACCAGCAAGTACAGGTAAAGATAGTAATAGTAATACTGCTGTTATTACTACTGCTCAACCAAATAAAGCTAATTTATGAAGCCGTATCCCAGGACTTCTCATATTAAGTATAGTAGTAATAAAATTAATAGCACCTAATAAACTACTTACTCCACTTAAATGTAAAGCAAATATAGCTAAATCCACACTTGGACCACTATGACTTTGTATTCCTGATAATGGAGGGTAAAGAGTTCATCCTGTACCCGCTCCATTTTCAATTATACCAGAAAATACAAATAATAATAAACTAGGAATTAATAATCAAAAACTAATATTATTTAATCTAGGAAAAGCCATATCTGGCCCACCTACTAATAAAGGTAATAGGAAATTACCAAATCCTCCTATTAATGCAGGCATAACCATAAAAAATATCATAACTATAGCATGAGCAGTAATTATACTATTATATAATTGGTTATCAGCAATATATTGAACACCTGGTCCTGATAATTCTAATCTAATTAAAACAGAAAAGGCAGTACCAACAAGTCCTGAGAATAAAGCAAACATTAAATATAAAGTACCTATATCTTTAGCATTAGATGATGAAAATCATCTTTCTTTTCACATAGTAAGATTTGTTAATAAATCTATTATATTTAATTTACTTTGATTTGTTTCTTGCTTACTATTACCATAGTAAGATTTAATTTGGTGAGATTTATCACTCTCAGATACAACAGAAGTTGAATAAGTTCGGTTGAACATAACAGTATTAAATATTATTTGTACTACGCTTGCTGCGTATCTCCGTTAAATAAAAAAACAATAAAAAACAAAATTGCTATACATAAATATATTTATATTATGTATTATAAATGAAAAAAATATTTTTCCTATTAGAAAATAAGGAAAAAAAATTAGGTAAAAGAGTATATATATATATATATATAACATAAAATATAAATTATTGAGAGGATACCTTGAATTGAACAAGGATTGTAATGTTATACAAAATTACTTTATCAATTAACCAAAGGAGAAAATTGAATTCTCAATCATAACTCATGAAATTATTGTTTTACCTATTAAACTACCTTGGTTTTATAAGGGAAAACACCCTGATTTGAACAGGGAACATCTTGTACCACAAACAAACGCTCTACCTATTTGAGCTATATCTTCCTTAAATTATCTCGGAGCGATTCGAACACTCAATAATAGGTATCAAAGACCTAGGACTTACCAATTAGTCAACGAGATATAAAATTATACTTATAATTTAAATACATATATAGCCTTATTCATCTTTTATTTAATTTTTTTAATCTCTTTTAATCCTTCCAATGTTAAATGATTACCTCTTTTTATTATTTATGCTATTTTACAAAAATCTTGAAAATATTTATATTTTTCTCCTCTTATTGTATATTTATTAAATAAAGGTATTATCTTTTGATAAATATCTTCAAATCTTAAACTACATAAATTACAAATTAATCTTTAGAGTATTGACCAATTAATACTCGTAATTTTACATAATAACCTATTTTTTTTTTATTTCAAGAGTACCAATTACACCAAAATATAATTTTATTTGTATTAATAAATCTATATCTCTATACAAATTTATTCTAAAACTTGCTTTAATTTATCATTTTTATTTATGACTTTTATGTTTAGTAAAAATTACAAATAAAACATCGTTATGCATCTACGAAATCTGTTATTCAATTAGGATCTAATTTATACTTTTTATTATTCATACCTTTTTTGTTCTTGTTATTATACATATTTATTATACATATTATACATAATATATGATTATACATAATTATATTAAAATTAATCTTAATAAAAAAATTATATAGATGGTTAGACTTGAACTAACAATGGTTTTACCATTCTGTCCTAAGCAGAACTCGTTTACCAATTTCGACACATCTATTACTCAATGTAAAATTCTATTTGCTCAAGGAGAGATTTGAACTCACAACCTAAAAATCTTCAATTTTCCGCTCTACCAGTTGAGCTTCTTAAGCTAAAGTTATTATTTAAATTACTTGGAGTCATCGGAACTCGAATCCGAAACCACGACGTGCAAAGTCGATGTTTTACCAATTAAACCATGACCCCATTAGATTTTAATCTAATGCCTTAATAATTAATTAATATAAAAACTATATATTTCATACACTATTTTTTTATATATTAATAGAGCATTATCTTCCTTTATAAAATGTAAATATTTTTATACATTTTGCAATATAGGAAGATTGTAATCCTTGAGCACTACAAATTGCTATTTTTAATTTTACCTATATACTATGATTTATACCTAATTTAGATATACACATAGTTTCTATTATTGTTTTACTATGCTTAAAACCATATAAGGAACCTACAAATTTTAGATTGTTAAAGTCTGGGCTCAAAATATCAAGATAATATTAAAACAGATGAATCACAATATTCTAAAATATCTAATTTAAAATTGGAATAACCATATTATATCAGTGCTTTCTAAATCAGACTATTATTTTTTTTTTTAATTTTATCTTTATAAGATATATTATATTAATTTATAAGCCTTATTGATAAATTAATAGCAAAATAAACATAACTTTTATTAGAGTCAATATGTGTTTATATATATATACCCATTTTTCCTTTATTAATTTTTAATATATCTAATTTAGATGTATATGAATTTTCATAAGAAATTATTAAATTAATTGTCATAGTTATTTATTTATTTATTATTACGTATTTCAATATTACATAATATTACATTATATAATATAATTAATGGTATAACTTTAATATACAATAAAATTATTTATCTAAGGAACGACTTGAACGTTCACGGTTTAAACCAGCAAAGCTTAAGTTTGCTCTGTATACCTATTTCAGCACTTAGATTATAAATGATTATCCTGTCTACCATTTCCAGCACTAGGATTAAAATATAATTTAAACTTTATATAAAGTATGTAATTATTATAAGGCTAAAATGATTCGAACATTTATCTAAGCTATCATGAGCAGCTGGCTTTACCATTTAAGCTATAACCTTATAAAGTTTAAATATATATTTATATTTTACAGTATATTATTAACTACACTAATTTGCGGACTTAGGAATTGCACCTAAATTTTTTGGTCATGAGCCAAATATGCTACTATTACATCAACCCGCATGTGTTAAGCAAAAATAACATTTCATAAAATATATGTTTAAGAAATAGGTGATTCGAACACCTGACCCTTCGCGTGTAAAGCGACAGCTCTACCGCTGAGCTAATTTCTTTCAACCCAAGGGAGATTTGAACTCCCGAACTAACAGTGAAAATGTTATGTCTTAACCATACTTGACCATTGGGTCTAATCAAAATAATTATCTAAAATAAAGCCCAGTACAAGTATCGCACTTATTTCTACCGATTACAAAACGGTTGCATTACTTTTATGCTAACCAGGCCAAAAAATTAAAATATCTATATTTTAAAAATAAAGATTAGATATGTGTAATAATTAGTATATTAAAAAATTAGTACTTTATGTCTAAAAATATTAGAATTCTTACAACTAAAGCCTATTAATTATTATATTTTTTATAATAATTTACATATCGTAGTGTTAATCTACGTGTATATAAGAGTATCTTAAAGTAAGCTTCGCGCTTAAATGCTTTCAGCACTTATCTTTAACTGACTTAGCATTCCTGCCATGCTTATGCTATTAATTTACTTAAGTGTAAGTAATATTATATATAATTATATAATTAACAATATATATCATAAACAACAGGTAAACCATAGGTCAATATACCCAACTCCTTTCGTACGAAGGGGCTATCTTTATTCTACTCTAATTTCCTCTAGAAGATAGAAACCATACTGTCTCACGACGTATTAAACCCAGCTCGTGTAGCTCTTTAATCGACGAACAGTCGTACCCTTCATGATTTCTACATTCATGTGGATGAGCTAAGCCGACATCGAGGTGCCAAACCGCGCACTCAATTTGTACTCTCTTGCGCAAATTAGCCTGTTCAATTTATGTTATCATAAAAGTTTTATCTTTTATTTCCACTTTTCTCAAAATGGTTCAGACTATTTCATCATCTTTATTAACTATATAAAATTTAAGGGTGAGATATATGCAATTAATGTAAGTATATATACTAGAGAAAAATATAAATTTATAGTTTATATTTTATTAATTATTTATAATCATTTAAATACCACTAACTCATCCTTTTACACCAAAAGATCCAATACGTGATTTAGATTCTAATTTAGTATATTGAATATTAGGTTTAAAATTACCTCTTAATAAAGCCGAAGGATATCCATTAATAGAAGAACTAATATTTTCTAAATTACCTTTATATTTTGTTTTTAACATAGATCTAGAAGCAGTATAACGTTTAGTTAATCTACCTGCTGCTTCTATTCTAATACCTGATACTTTTTTATATTTAATATAATTTAATACAAGTTTTTTTAAATCCTTAGATTCAGTTTTATTTTGTATTAATAATTTATATAATAAATCATTAGTAGTATCTAATTTTTTTTCTATAAATAAATTTAAATAATCTAAATCAAAATAATATTTAGGTCTTGTACTTGTTTGAATATTACCTATTCTTGCTTTTGTAATACAAGTATTTAAATAATTTAATAATTTTTTTCTATCTTTTCTAAGTTTTAATATAATAGATTGTGTCATTATATCACTATTATAATAAAAATATTTTAGATTAATTAAATTAAATTCTACATTTTTTTTATATATTTTTTTTATTAAACTAATTAAACCTTGTAAATAAAAATTATTAAATTTAGAATTATTAATAAAAAGTAATTGTTTATAATATACATACAACATTATTCTTTTTAGAGATTTTTTAACAAATAATTTATAATATAAATTTTCATATTTTTTAATATATAAATTTTTATTTATATTATTACTCGTTAATGCTTTCATTAATATATTTTTGTTGTTTTTTTCTTTTTGTATAATATTTAAACCTATTTTTCTTATAAGTAATAATTTTGTTTTAAATTTTAATCCTTTAAATAATTTTATATACCCTTGATTTATTTTAAATAAATAATTAGACTTTTGTCTATTATAATGATATAAAGTTATATTTATTTTATCATTAGTATGTTTAAATTCACCATCATTAACAAAAATTTTATGTGTTGAAATTTTTCTTAATCTACGACGTAATCTTTTTTTTCTTATTTTAGATTCTAAATTTAAATTATATAAATTAAAATATCCTCTAATTAATTTAATTACAAAATTACTAGCTTCAGGTATTAATTTTAAACTATTTTTATTATAAACATATATACTATTTTTTCAATCTCTTATATTAGGAGTAAAATCTTTGTAATGTATAGTGATATTTTGTGTATTAGATAATACACTTTTATATTTATTTTTTAGTTTTAATTTAATAATATTTAACATTATACATAAATTTATTTTATATTTATGTAACAAATTTTACATAATATAATAGCTTAACTACTATCATATAGCTAAGTCTATTTCATTAACAATTATCAAATATAACTGTAATAATTATACAGATATTTATCTATTTATTTATCTAATATATATTATATAGTTAATAGAGATGTTGGGCATAAATAAAAAGATTATTGTTAGCATTACTCACTTTTTAGTCGTTGAACGTCCTTATTTAATTTGTAACATGATATAAAACATAATTACTGTTTTTATGCTTAAATAAGTTTCGCTTCAAATTCACTTAATAATTATACAATTAATTTAAGTTGTTCTTGAAATTTACCCAAAAAATACCAATATTTTTAAAACATTGGGGGACTAACTATTAATCCCTAGCGTAACTTTTTCTATAATCCAAGACCTTTCCTTTCTGCATCTTGTGATCATATGCCCCGCTTACGCGACTGATAGACCTGTAGGTCAAACAGTAAAGCAAGATTAAGCCATTAAACTTTTAAAGTAAAAATAAATATCATTATTATAATGGTATAAAAATACACTATAATAATGAATAAATAAAAAAAAAATAAATTTTTTAATATACAAATTACATCTATTTTCCACATAGTTAAAATCTTACTTAATAAAAAAAAAATTTCGAATTTAATACAATAATAACTGGATAATTATTAACATATAATTAATAACAAACTAAAAAGAAAGAATAAATATAAATAAATATTTATTCTTTTGTAAATCATTAATTACAAATTTACAATATGAACTTTGGATATACCCAGGTACTTTTTGTGGGATCTGTGCCCCGCATAAACTGCCTTCCAATCAATAAGAATATAATAGAACAAATAAAGGTGTTTCAATTACATCAAACAATTACCTTATACTCTGGCAAATATCATATTATATCCATAATTGGTAACAGTAAAGCTGCATAGGGTCTTCTCGTCTACCTAGAGGTAAGCAGTATCTGCACTGCTATTCCAATTTCACTGAGCCAATCATCGAGACAGCTGTTGTATCGTTAAGTCATTCATGCAAGACCGCATTTAACGGCCAGGGTATTCCGCTACCTTAGGACCCTTATAGGTAAGGCCGCCATTAATCGGGGTATCCTTCAAAGCCTAATTTTCTAAATTAAGCAAATCCGTTATCCAGCCGACATCGGGCAGACATCACACTCAATACTTTGATATTTTATCTTTGCAGAGTGCTTTGTTTTAATTAAACAGTCGTACAACATTATTCTATGCTTCCTCTTCTTTCCCTGGTATTAACCAGTAAGAATGGCTCTCCTTATCCCGAAGTTACGGTAGTCAATTTGCCGAGTTCCTTAATGATTGTTCACTCAAACGCCTTTGTATACTCTACTTGCTTACTTGCGATAGTATTTAGGTACGGTCCAACTTAAACTTCTCTATATTCAAACATAACCTTACTCTCAAATATATTATATATTTAATACTTTATAGTAACTTAGCATTAAATATAACATAAATTTAATATGGAACAAGGGTACAATAAACTAACAAATAATTATTTGTTAAACTTAATATAGGGAGGGTAGGGATTATTCAGATTACATAAAAATATTAATAAGAGGATATATATATATATAAACATAAATCTATATTTATATTCACTTAATTAATAGTTACTACTATGTATGTAAATCCTCCTTAATTTTCCAGAACCTTTATCACTTTAAAAAGGTTTTGTCTTGGTTTTACCTCCGTTTATTATTATCATCGTAATTTAACAAAATAAAATTAAAAGAATTAAATATTGCAATATTATTATATAACAATATCTATTAGATTAATTTGTGTTAAACATTCCCTTTTGGGATTAAAATTAAATACTATATTATATTAGTATTTTAACTTAAGATTTTACTTAGATACCGAAAATTAAATAAAATACCATAAGCTTAAGGCGAGGAAGTCTATTCCTTTTTCGTTACTCATATCAGCATTCTCTCTTGGATTATCTTTAATATTTTATTATTTTAACTCTTAAAAAGAAAAAATCTAAGATATATCCAATGTTCCGCTACCCCATATATATAATATATTTATTATACTTATATACATGCACAAGGTTTCGGTATATTGTTTAGATCCGTTAAATTTTCGGTGTAATTATCTATATAAATTTTAATTTATAAATCAGTGCTCTGTTACGAGATCTTCAAAAAATGGCCGCTTCTAAGCCTATTTCCTGATTGTATTTGATAAAAACATCCTTAATTTCACTTAACAATAATTTTGGAACCTTATAGACTCTTGTTTAGGGCTGTTTCCCTTTAGACATACAACCTTATCGTACTATGTCTGATTATTCAATATCAATCTTTGCCCTTCCGAGTGCAAATACTCTCCGATAAAATCTTCACGATCCCCCGATGTACACAAAAATTTAAAAAATAATAAAAAATATATAGTTTAAATATTGTCCGAGATCACAGTTCTGTACCTGCTAAGATATTAATTGAATTACCTACTCACATAGGTTTCGCGGAAAACCAGCTATACTAGTCAGTTTTGTCTTTCACTAACTTACCACAGTTCTTCGGATATCTATACAACGATAACCCGTGCGGGCCTTTATAGCCCTGACCATGGTAAGATCACTAGCCTTCGGGTCTAAATTTAGATACTAAATCATTTTTTCATAATTGGTTTATCTAGGCTTAAATAAAGGATATATATTAATAATATATATTCTCTTTATTTTTGCTTGCATCTAAAATTAACTTGCTGACCCATTATGCAAAAGGTACGCTCTAATTATTTATTTAAATTTTACTCGAGCTGCTTATAAAACTACTATTTCAAATATTACCTCACGGTACTTTTCACTATCGCTTATATATCATATTTAGCCTTAGAGGAAGGTTCCCCTTTATTCAAACAGATATGATCCATTTTACTTATAAGCTTTTCTATTTTAGTCAACACTAAATATAGAATCTCGTTTGATTTCCTTTCCTAAAGTTAATAAGATATTTCAATTCACTTTGTTTATTATTGGATTTATCTTAGAAATTAGAATTACTAGATATCTTTAATATATAGCAAATTATCCATAATAGTTTCTTTATATACTTACCTTGATATTTTAAATTTATAATTATATCAAGAAAAATAACTTTCATATGCAATATCTTTATATTTGCACTATTAATGCAAATTAATAAATTTTACCTATTTAATTTATCAAGTTATTATGATTCGAACATAACAATTTCTCAACCCAAATGAGACGCCTAACCAACCTGGCTCTAACCTGTACCAATAAATAATACTTATTATTAACAGAGAATATCCGATTTGAACGAATGGAATCAATTAGATTCAACAAGTTTCAAGCTTGCCACCTTAAACCGCTCAGCCAATTCTCTTATAAAAAAAAGATATAATTTTTATATACATAAATAAATTTATACATTTTATAATTATAAACCCTATTTATATAACATAAAATAATGCATAAAAGATTATATAATTAAATTTTTTTAATATATATATTTGTATTTTTTAATATCATCTTTAAATATAATAATATAAAAATTATTATACAATTTTATTACATGGATCTAATAATAATTATTAATCTATATCCTATATTAAGTCTGAGATAACTATAACAATAATGTAATAAAACAAGCTCTAGATATACTGTATAATCTATGTTTATTATATATGATTCCTCAGTGAATTGAACACTGAACATATCCTTATCAAAAATACACTTTACCTATTAAGTTAAGGAACCTCTAAATTTCATTTAATTATTAAATTATATTAGATTTTTTAAATTAAAAGAACCAAGAGCACTCAGATTTGAACTGAGAATTTGAAGGTTGAAGCTTCCTATTTTACGAGTTAAACTATACTCTTTTTGTTATAATATACTTTTAAAAATACGGAAAAGAAATGATTCGAACATCTAAGTGTTTACACACAATATTTAGCAAATATCTCACTTTACCTATAGTAACTTTTCCTATATAAAAATATATTTATACTCGGGTAAGACCGGCTTCGATCCGGCATCTACTTTCGTGACAAGAAAGTCCTTTACCAATTAAGTTACTAACCCTTAATAACATAAGGATATTATTGTATAAAAATATCCATAATTTCTTATAAATTACTTTCATTAAGATTTATTATACTAAAAGAATTATTAAGATTTTTCAATAATTTAAATGCTTAAGTAAACCTAAATAATATATTTAAATAATAAGATTAAATATATTATTACCATCCTATATTTCCCATATTCATATGAATATTTCTAAAAGAGAATTTATCCTTAGATATTATTAAATTTTCATTTATATTACCACTTTCAACATGATAACGATTATGATTATAAAGACTATTTCTAAAATCTATATCTAAAGATATTAAAAAACTATTCATAGAGTTAGCTTGAGCTCTAAATTTTTGTGGTCCTCCGTTTATATTATAACCTTTGTTTCTAATATCCTTTAGAAACAATTCAAGATCAGTTACAACAAATAAACAACCATTTATTATACTTATATTATTATTTTTATCATAGTTTGAATTAATACTACTTATTCATTCTTCAAATAAAGATTGATAAGTAAAATTATAAATATAATTTAAAAATGTTAAGGATTCTTTATTTAAAGCTAAATTTACTAAATCTACTATTTTTTTATTATCTCCTATATAGATTAGATCATTAGTTATATCAAATATTGAAGATAAACTAGTTGGTTTAGAAACAGGAGTATAGGATTCTTTAAATTTATCAAATAATTTTATTGTATTAATATATTCATTATTTTGTATTAACATATTTAAATTTTTTTCCTCTTTAATAAAAATATTTTCTTGTAAAAGTACTAAAAAGTTACCTCATTCCTTATGACTTATATAATTTGGATTATTTCTATATTGAATTAAAAATGACATAATAGTATCCTTAAATAACATAGGATAATATATATGACTATATATTAAATCGGGTTTATCTTTGTGAAGTTTTCCTCAGTTTAACTAAATGGAGACCAGATCTATTTCTATCTAATGATTTTTTACAATGATTAATAGAACAAAATGTTTTAAATTGTAAAGCATTTTGTAATATATCATCTATTAAATATATATCTTTATTTAAAACATTCATATCTTTTTTTTATTAAATTTAATATGTATATATATATATATACATTTACGCAATACTAGATGTTAAGCTCTAGATAAACTTATTTATTTAAATATCTAATTAAACATATATTTTTTTTAAACACAAAAATTTTAAAACTAAACTAAGGAAATCGTATCAATGATTCAAACAATGAACTTAACCTATTAAGTTAAAGGATCTTTATATAATTAAAATATTAAATCTAATTATTTATTAGTTAAATAAACAAAAGACAATAAAAATTTTATTATATTATGGTTAGCCGAATTCGAATCCGCACACTTCCTTTGGTAGAGGAATAGTCTACCATTAACTTATAACCATTATTAAACTTTATAGACTATATTTAAGATATTAAGTGTAGTATTACACTATTATTGTAAATTATTGTTATAATATATATATATTATAACAATAATTATATTGTTTACAATTAAGTTATAACTATTAAATTATTATCATTTACTAAAAAAATAATATAAAAACTTTAAATAAAATTTTTATTATTTAGAAAATATACTATTATAACGTTCCATATGTAACATAATTCGAATTCTTTCTCTTGACATTCTATTTGCTCAAGGAGAGATTTGAACTCACAATCTAAAAATCTTTAATTTTCCGCTCTACCAATTGAGCTTCTTAAGCTTATACGAATAATATCGTAAATAATAATTTAGCTAGTCGATTTATTTATTTTTTATATTTACATATATATATACTTATATCCTATTATTAAAAGGATTTTTTTTAAGTATTTAATATAATATTAAATATAATAACATTTTTCATCAATAATCATACTTTTTGTTGCTCAAATATAACTTGCCTTATCCAAATATTGATTGTATATACCTATATCAAAACTTCCCATAATTTCTTTTAAATTATTTTCATAAATATTTATTTTACTAAGAGAATTATTAAGATTTTCCAATAACTTATTAGTATGAGTAATTTTAATAATAAGTTCTTGCTGTATACAATCAATATTTAAATTTAAGTTTAAAGGAACAATATGATTTATTTTATCTGTATTAACATTTATATAAATCATATCCACATTACAAATTAAAAATTGTTGTAAATTACCTAAAACTAGATTTAAATTATTATAAAAAACATTAAATTGATTTATATTAGAATAATATAAATCTCAAATATTTTGTATTGTATCCATATATTTTATATATAATTATTTTTATAACATAATACTAGATATAATTAAAATTCTAGATAAACTTAATTATATACTAAAATTTTTAATATAATTTCAATTATATTAATTGTTCTCTTATTATTATACTTTTATCTTTAATTATATAACTCATATCACAAATATTACTATATTTATTAGAACATAAATTATACATATTTTGATCAAAATCTAAAACAAGAGTTTTTAATAAGTCTTCACTAGTTCATACTTTGTATAAAGATCAACTTAAACCATTTAATGTATGATTTACATTATTAACTAAACAAATAAGCTCATCGTTTATATCTAAAACATTCCTTGAACATGAATTCAAAAGACTTACACTAATTATACGTCCTCTAAATAGATATATCCTATCTATATTATTGTCTACTAAATCTTTTATATTACTTATAATTTGATCTAAACAATCAGCAATTAAATTAAATTGATTATAATTATAATTATAAAAACCTTCAATTAATTCTATAAAACTTATATCTACCATTAATTTTATGTTTATATTATTATAAACATAATACTAGATATAGTTCTAGATAAACTTATAAATAAAATTTTTTTATAAAAAATACATATATAATATTACTAATATTATAATTTGTATATAACTTGCAATTAAATATATTAAAATATCATTAATATTTATTACATTATTAAGATATATATTAACATATTCAAGTATAAATATAATTATATCAAAATATCCTGTATAATCTAATATATTAATATTTATATTATTAACAAATATTATACCCTCTATAATCATGACTAGTAATAATAAATATATAATATATTTATTATCAAAAAGATTACAAACTATAGATTGTAATTTTGAATTTACATTATTATTTATAATAAATTTACCTAATATATAACATACAAAAAAAATATTAACATTAAACATAATAATTAATCAATAATTATTAAATATAATTGAGATACCTCATGTATTTCATATTATAGAATAAATAAGAATAAATGAATAACTTAATATATATTTAAATATTAATATTTTACCTAATAAAACACGACAAATATCATTTAAAATATCACCAATAATAACACCAATTATTAAACTACTAATTATAGTTAAAATTAAAAAAGTAAAAATAATACCCATAAAAATTTTTTACATTAATTATAAACATAATACTAGATTTGTCTTAGTAAAATATACTACTTAAAACAATAAAGATTCTAGGTAAACCTAAAAAATAAAATAATAAATTTTATTCTATAACAATTGTTTTACAACTTAAAATTGTATTACTAGATTTAGAAATATAATTATATTTATGTCAACATGAAATAAATTTACCTATACACTCATCGTACTGATTTCCTTCAAAATTTATACTTATCGCTAAATCTCTATCTATATCTTTTATACGATCAAGACGTTTACCTAAATAATCTAATGAAATATTAACATCATTAATTCTATTAATAAGTATACCTTTTACATTTAGTTGATTTGTTAAATTTGGATCTAAAAGTATTACATTATTTATTTTTTTCATAGGAGTAATATAAATAATATCTACATATTTATTTAAAAAATTATTTATATTAGCTAAATCATGACATAAACTTTCAAAAGCTGAATTAAATTCATTTATATTAGCATTAATCTCAACTATTGCATTTAATATAATAGGATAAACCATAACTTAATTTTAAAACTAAAAAAATTTAACATAATACTAATTTTAAAGTTTAGATAGACTTTTACAAGATATTAAAAAAAAGTGTAATACTACACTTTTTTTATAAATCATTATTTTTTAGAAAACATACTATTATAACGTTTAATACGATCCATATTACGAATTCTTTCTCTTAACAATTTATTTTGTTCAAATATTTTAACATGTTCTTGATGACGTTTAATTGATTCAACTTGATTTTTATTAAGTCTATTCTCTCATTTTTTTAATTTAGATGAAATTCTATTTAAAAACTCATTAGATTTAATTTTATTTTTAAATAAATTTCAATAATTCAAAAAATTAGGTGTATCTACATAGGATGAGTTAGATTTAGTTTGAGTTGTATTAATATCATCATTAATAAATATACTAATATCATCATTAACAAATACACTAATATCATTATTATCACAATAAATAGGAGAATTATATAAAAATATAATAATTAAATAAAAAAATAAAATAATTCAATGTAGAACAAAAGGAGATAAGGAAAAAAATTTAAACTTAAAAAAATAAAATAGACTCATAATATTTAAAAATTAATATAATAATAAAAACACAATACTAGACATTTTTTTTATCTTTAATAAAATTCTGTAAAGATAAAACAACAGGCTCTAGATAAACCTTAAAAAAGTAAAATTATCTTTTATTCTCATACATACTATTATAGCGTTTGATACGTTGCGTAACTTTAATTTTATTTCTTAATATTTTATTTTGTTCAAATATTTTAACATATTCTTGATGACGTTTCAATGATTCATTATAATTTTTATCAAGTTTTTGATCTAAATCTCTTAGTTTAGATGTTAATTTAGATGTCATTTTACTTATATATCCAGTAGAAGATACTAAATTAAAATCAGAATCTTGTTCCATAATCATTTTAACCTTTTGGTGGTTATAATTATTTATTCCATCCTTAACACGTTGAGGAATAATATCTTTACCTTCAGATACTTTATATTCTCATTCACTTTCAGTATAAGGAACTTGAGTACTATATATAGGATTACTAACTTGAGGTACTGATGTTTTATTTTGAGGATCTACAATTTCAGAATTAAACTCACAATCTGAAGGAAATAAAGATGACATAGTATGTGTAGAATCACAATCTCTAGTAAATAAAATATTATTATTATTATAATTTATATTAATAGGATCATTACCAAAAAATCTAGATAATGAAACATCACCAAAAGGTATATTATCTGGGTTAGGTCCACCACAATATATAATACCACAAAAATAAATATTCAATACAAACAGTATTAATAATATTGTAAATATTATTAAACTAATTAATAATATATAAAATTTATAAAATTTAGTATATTTAATAATATTTTCATTTAAATATATATTCATTTTTATTTATAATATTTAATTTATTTAACTTAATACTAGATTTAAATTAATCCTATATAATTACTATAGTTTATATTGGTTCTAGATAAACCTTATAAACCAAAATTATTATTCTAATTCTTCTATATAATCTAATTTTAGGTATATATGTAATATATTATCTCGTTTATCCATACAATATGAATACATATAAATATTACTACAAGATTCATATTTTATATGACCTAATACACGTTGTTGATTAATAAGACAACTATCTAATAAATCAGTCATTATATTACCCAAACATTGTTTCAACTGAGACTCTAAAAATTGTAAATCTATTGACATTTTTTTTTTAATTTTATAAATATTAAAAACACAATACTAAATTTTATGTATAAATACATATGGTTATAGGTAAACCTATAAAAAACTTATTTATTAATTTTTAACTTTTCTATTTCGGTTAATATTTTACTTCTAAAAACTTTTAATTCTTCTTTATTTGTTTTAGATAATTCCTCAAGAACTTTTTTAATATCATCCTTATCACTATTACAAATACCTGACATTTTTAAATCTTCAGAAATAATTTTATCTATGTAATAATTAATAAAATTATATCTTTCTTCAATTGAATCTAATTCTTTAATATTTTCTTGAATATTTTTATATATAGATAAAGGATTTTGATTTGTATTATTATTGAAAATAAAACTAATGCCTTTACCTATAATAGGTAAAAATATTTTTGCTTGACCTCCAGCTTCCATAGCTTGATCTAATGCAACACTACTAGCTATAAAACCTACACCTCCACCTATAACTGAACAACCAACCCTTCAACAATAAGCTGCATTCGCTAATTGAGATGCATATTTATTTAAAGGTGAATTTCTAACTTCAAAATCTTTAGGATTTTTTCTTAATTTCCTTATACCATATATTACTTTTATAATAGATATTATAACTATTTGTATTAATTGAATAATAGCAAACATTAATACAATCCAAGCAATAAATTTAGGTAAATATATATAATTTTTAGTAAAAACTAATATAGTTGAAAATCCACCGATAACCCTTAAAACTCTAAAAAAAAAAGAATTATATATCTTATTAATACAATCAGGTAATAAGGGTATAATATAACCTTTTTTTACACCTTTTTTAAAAGAAGTTCAATCCAACATATTTTTTAATTTATTAATCATTTTTATTTTACAAATTTTATGTACGCATAATACTAGATTTAAGGCTCTAGATAAGCCTTTATTATTAAAAATAATTACCTTTCAGTAATAAACATATAATGTTATAACCCTTTTTTCTTAATTTAAGACTTATAGGACTCGAACCGACACATACTATTTGGAAAATAACAAGTCTAACCATTAACCTATTGTCATTTTAACCTATATTTTTGCATAGTATATAAATAGTTTATCTTTTAACTTATAATTATTAATAATTAGATATTAATAAACTAAGATCTATGGGATTTGAACCCATATTATAATGATTAAAAGTCACATGTTCTACCTTTGAACTAAGATCTCTATAAAACAAATGAAAAATCGAACTAATTAAATGTTCTACCTCTATTCATACCGAACTTAATTTTACGTATTAATTCTATATCTTCTAATGTTAATTGTGGCTTATTCTTTATATTAACAACTTTACAAAAATCTTGAAAATCTAAAGATTTTATACCTTGTAAAGGATTATTGTTAAAAAAAGGAATAATTTTTTCACAAATATCACTAAATTTATAAACAACAAAATTAGTTATATTTGGTCTTGTAATAGGTTTTTCTATTATACCACAATTTAAATAATTAATTATTTCATTTAATAATAATTCATCTCGTGAATGTTGACTTATAGACATATTAATATTAAAACCAGATTTAGTAGGTTTTACATAAAAACAGCCTTCTCCATCAACAAAACCTACTAATCAATTAGGATGTACTATACTATAAAAATTAATTTTAGGTCTATTAAATGGTATAGTATTAGGAAAATTATCTAATAATTTATTAGATAAACCTTTATTAATGGAAGCTCTAATATTTATAATATTTTGTAAACCCTCAAAATAAGCTTGTTCATTATTCTTTAATTTATTAACAATTAATTTAAATAAGAAAAAATCACTTCTTTTTTGAGTTATTAATGGGTATTTATTAAAATGAGGGATTATTACTTTTGATAAATCATCAAAAGATTGAACAGTATATGCTAAATTAGATCTATGTATATAGATACTACCCACATTAAAAAAAGATTGTATTTGTTTTAATAACAAAATATCTTTTTTATGTAACTCTATACAAAAAATAGGTAAAATACGTCAACCTACTTTTCGATTTTTATCTTTTATAATCCTAATACTAAAATTAGATTCTGCGTCTGAAAAACCTGTTATTCAATTAGGACAAAGTTTATTATTTTTAAATTTCATTTTCATTTTTTTAAGTATTTTTTTTAACATAATATTAAATTCTTAATTTAATAACCTCAGTAATATATAGATATAAATAAGAATAATCATACAACATCTACAAAATGTCAATATAATATACCTGATTCATACCCTAAATGGTGATGATCAGTAAGATGGTAACTTAATAAACGTCAGAATCCTACACCTAAAAAGGCTGTACCAATTAAGACGTGTATTCCATGGAATCCTGTAGAGAAGTAAAAACAAGATGCATAAATACCGTCTGATATAGTAAAAGATGATACAGTATATTCAATACCTTGAAAAACAGTAAAAACTATTGCTAATAAAACTGTAAATATACTTCCATATAACGCCCCAGCTCTATTACCCTGTATTAAAGAATGATGAGCATAAGTTATTGTTACACCTGAAGATAGTAATATTATTGTATTTAATAATGGTAATTCAAAAGGATTAATTCCATTTATTCCCATAGGAGGTCATTGTGTACCTATTTCTATATTAGGTGATAAAGAACTGTGAAAGAAAGCTCAAAAAATAGCTAAGAAGAATAAAGCTTCAGATACTATAAATAAACCTACACCTAAATTTAAACCTTTTTGAACAGCATTTGTATGATTACCTAAATAAGTTCCTTCTGATATTATATCTCTAAATCATAAAGACATAGATAATATTAAGTTTAATAAAGCTATAAATAATAAATAACTCACAGAAAAAAACGCATGCATATTTAAAACTCCAACTGTTGTAAGAGTAAATAACGAAATACTAGTATATATAGGTCAAGGAGAAGGAGATACAAGATGGAACGGGTGATTTTGAAAATTACTTTTTGGTTTATATAACACTAATAAAAAGATTAATTAACTGAAGTCTCTAATATTTTCTGAAAAAAAGTCTAGGTATATATATATATACATATTTAATAAACTATAGTTACTATTTTTGTTTTATAGTTATAACTATAGCACCAACCATAGCTAATAATAATATAACAGATGTTATTATAAGTCATACCGAATAACTAGTATACATCACATTACCTATACTTGTGATATGAGTAACATCTATTAAAGTAGTATCTCAATTTTTAGCTGAAGCAAAAGCTATTTGTTGTTTATAGTCTAAAAGACTATAAAATTCTTTACCTTGAATTTTAGAATAAAATTCAAAAAATGAATTATACATAGAGTCTATAAAACTAAATTCTACACGGTTATAAGGCAATACTTGTCCTATAATATGATCAAATATTATAATCGTTAAAATAGCTAAAGGTATAGTATTATTAGTTTCATTTAAAAGTTCTGATATTCTAATATTAATTAACATTAAAATAAATAAAAACAATATAGATACAGCTCCAACATACACTAATATATATGATATACCAATAAAATAAATTCCGATTAACATTAAATAAGCAGATATAATACTAAACAAAACAATCAAAAATAAAACAGATACAACAGGATTTTTGCTAATTATTATATATATACTACATATTAGTGAAATAATATAAAAAAGATCTAAAATCCCTACTATATACCCATTAGTTGAATAATCATTTATTAAATATAAAACTTGATCCATAATTATTATATAAATAGCCCAGGTATGTGCTTAATTTTTTTTTAGTGAGATTATTTTAGGAAGAAAAGGAATCGAACCTTCGATAGCTAATAGCTATTGAGTTTACAGCTCAACCCGTAAACCAACAAACGGACCCTTCCTTTTAATATAACAAAAATAAACTAAAAACTAAAACAATAATAAGTATATTAATTATTAATCTTTATCTTATGATTATAGATTTAAATATATTATTATTTAAAATTAAATTTTTAATTTTAAAATCTTTTTCTGGATTTGAACCAGTAGAAATAAAAATTTCTATTACCTAATTAAGATGATAAAAAATAATAATATTTTTTATATAAATTTATTGTTAAATCTTATGCATCCCGTGCAATTTCCATTACACGAACCGTATTTCGACTTAACACCAATTAAAGTCACGCATACGAAGATTACATATAAATATATATATACCTATTTGCATATATTAATATAAACATAAACCAAACTTATTGCACATACTCCTTTCAGCGCTTGACGAGTGGTTAGTACCTAACTGAGATTAGATTCACCGTGACGTGGTGATTCACGATTACTAGTAATTCCTTATTCATGTAGTCGAGTTACAGACTACAATCCATATTATATCCAATTTTGGGGATTAGCTCCATTTCACAATATAGCATCCCTTTGTTAAGGCGTGTGTGGCACGTCTATAGCCCACAATATTATGGCCATGATGACTTGTCTTGATCCCTCTTATCTAGTCCAATATAGCGGCGAACCACTTTATGTAAACAAATAAAGTAAGGGTTTTCGTTAATTAAAGGAGTTAACCAGGTCTCACGACATTAACTGAAGACAGCCGTGCAGCGCTTGTAATAATTTAATATTATACAAATTGTGGTAAGGTTTTTCGCGGGTTATCGAATTAAATAACATACTTCACTACTGGTTTCAGAAACGGTCTAATGATTTCAGTTTCTATGTTGCCATATTACTCTTGAGGTGGAATGCTTACATTTTCATTTATAAACTAAATTTTATTATCTAGCTTATGACATTCATAATTTTCTGCTTGGACTACTAGGGTATCTAATCCTTATTGCTACCCAAGCCTTCGTCCCTCAACGTCAGTTTATACATAGAAGGTCGCCTTCGCTGTTACCAGTCCTCTTGGTATCAACAAATTTTATCCCTACTCCAAAAATTCTCCCCTTCTCTTATAAAACTCTAGTAAAAAAATACCCTTTTAGGGTTTAATTTACCGTCTAGGTACCCTTTAAACCTAATAAAGATGAATAACACTAGTCTTCTACGTATTACCGCGACTGCTGGCACGTAATTTGGTCAAGACTTATAAATAGAAAATTGTCATAATCATTATTCTATTTAGAATTTTATACGATTTATTCGTTATTGCATTAATTAATAATACAAATTCATTCTTCCAAGTTGCTGGTTCAGCCGTTAGGCCATTGACCAATATTCCTCACTGCTGTACTAATACGCATTGGGGTTTTTTCAGACCCAATGTGGTCGATCGACCTCTCAGTCACGACTACGGGATTTAGCTAGTTAAGATATTACCTTTTCTACTACTACCCGAAATATAAATTAACATCTTAAAGCGAAAATATTTTATTTTCTTTATAATATAAGGGATCTTTCCCTTACTTTAAGGTAGCCAATATACTATATACTCACCTGTACACCACTTCTAATTAATTAATATATTATAATATACACATTTGTATATTTCAACATATTTTACATTATTAATCAATATATAAACCAATTAGACTTATGATTATCATGTTTC
>Ga0193718_1000010_pt1 | contig 39374 bp, 60 predicted proteins | sample U2a1metaG_FD_144918 | JGI IMG/M metagenome (GOLD analysis project Ga0193718, IMG submission 144918) | Soil microbial communities from a riparian zone of the East river system, Colorado, United States - U2a1 | ecosystem: Environmental > Terrestrial > Soil > Riparian zone | place: USA: East River... | reverse complement strand
TTGTGCTGTACCGCCTAATGTATATGTACCAGTTGTGGTAGAAGAGCCTATTGTATAGGTAGAAGTAGCAGCACCATTTAAGATGTAGTTCCCTGTTCCTACTAGCTCGGTCAGTGAAGATGCACCAGAGATGGTACCGATAGTTGTAACGTTGGCGACAGCACCAGTTGCAATGTTCACTGCTTTTGCTGAACCTGCACCACCTGCGATATTAACTGTGGTTGCGCCTGTGCCAGCTCCAATCGCCACAATATTAGTACCAGAGCTTGATCCTAATGTCATAGTACCGGTCTGTGCTGTACCACCAATGGTGATCGTTCCTGTAGTTGTTGAAGCACCTACAGTGTAAGTTGAAGTAGCTGCTCCGTCTAATGAGTAGTTACCAGTACCGACTAAAAGACTTAAAGAAGCAGCTCCTGATACTGTGCCTATAGTGATTACATTCGCAACCGCACCAGTACCAATATTCACCGCTTTAGCAGAACCAGCACCTCCAGCTATATTGACCGTTGTAGCACCAGTACCAGCGCCTACTGCTACAATGTTAGTTCCTGATGAAGAACCTAATGTCATTATACCAGTCTGAGCCGTACCACCAATGATTATTGTGCCTGTAGTAGTAGCTGCACCAATATTATAAAGTGAAGAAGCCGCCCCGTTTACGACAAAGTTTCCTGTACCTACGTTAATTGCTACAGCAGTAGCTCCTGTGACATTACCAATCGTGATTGTTTTTGCAATCGCTGTCCCAATAGTAATTGGGCCTGTGCCTGAATCAATAACAACAGCAGAGGCACCAGTTTGGTTACCTACTGTAACTGTTTGGGCGACAGCATTAGCACCGATATTAATACCGGCTGTACCACCATTAACAACTACTTGTGTTGCACCTGTAGAATTACCAATAGTAATGACTCTAGCCGCAGCACCTGTGCCCACATTGATATTCTGTGCTACAGCATCATTACCAATGCCAATCACACCAGCTGAAGAATTTAATTCTAAAACCCCAGCTGAATCAATGAGAACAGTATCAGCCGAGTTAAGAACAATGTCTCCGGCTCCTGTTGAAGTAACGGTAAAACTGCCTGTTCCTGTATTGATAGCTACAGCTGTTGCGCCTGTAACGTTACCGATTGTAATAACTCTGGCTCCTGCTCCTGTACCCAGATTAACAGCACCAGTAGATGCATCCGAAGCAAGATTAAGGGCTGTAGCTCCAGTTGTGATTGTTGCACTACCTGATAAAGAGGCAAGTCCGCTAGCTGCAAGAGTTGTAAAAGATCCCGCACCCCCAGTTACTGGAAGCCCTGCTGTTAAAGCAGCAGCTACTTTTAGTGGTGTCATTGCAGTATTATCATCTGTTCCTGCTACAGCTTCAGCGTTTGTAGATAATTGACCAATACCCGATACTGTTTCTGACCAAGGATTTGCCCCTGCAAGAACTAATCCTTGCCCGTAATCAAATACAGCTTTTGCCGTAGGAACTAATGTTTGTGAGGTTTGATCTGTTGTGACGTTAGCTGAAAGCTGAACAATACCTGGTGTAGAAGTAGTAGCATATGCATTACCTCCAGATACCCAAGTTAACCCGTTATAAACATATTGAGCAGGTGGGGAAACAGATGTATCGAAGTATTGTTGTCCTAATATCCCTTTAAAACTTGCTGGAGGTGCGCCACTTCCAGTTATTGCGCCAGGCGCTGTTTTAACTAAACCACCTATACCGTAAACTAGACTAGACATATCCACCTCTTGTTAATATGGAACAAGAGTATTCAATTAAAATTTGAATTGGAATTACCCATGTATGTACTTATTTCTCGCATTTGGGTAATATTGGTGAATGGAAAATAAAGATCTGGATCCAAGCTTCTATTCAATTAAGGAATTTGCCTCCAAACTGGGTGTACATGGGAATACCATACGCAGAGCCATCAAAAATGGCCGTATTCAGGCTTTCCGGGTAGGCATAGGGGTAAAGTCCATTTATCGAATCCCCTACAGTGAAATCAATCGTATTGCGCTTTTTGACCTAAGGGAAATGATCGAAAAGATGATTCAAGAAAGAAACATTTGAGGAAAAATGAAAAATATGGAATGGATTGATTGGATAGAACATCCCGTACCAGAAGATGTGAGAGGGATTTTAATAAAATATGACATTGGAGTTTTTTCCGATCGTTATGATATAGAAACAGGAAAAAGAAAATATAAGGAAGGGGCAACTATCATCGGATGGAAGTTTATAGAAAGAAGAGGTGTAGATCAAAAAAGTGTTTTGTGTTAAGAAATTTAAGAAAAATAATATATAATAATTTAATCATTAACGGGTTAGATTCTTATTGCCTAATATGGGCAATATATTTTACATTATGTAATAGATAGTGAACAGGAGAGATATATGGATTGGATTCAGACTTTATCAGCTGTTATTGTAATAATTGGGGCTAATTTTGCTTTTATGAAATTTCTCTTAAGAGATATTCACAAAGAAATAGCAAGATTTGATAGTGAACATAAAGAATTCCGCGATGATATGAAACGAATGAATATGCGTATGGATGGGCTATATAAAGTTATCTTAGATAGAACTTATGGGATAAAAGAGTAAAAATAGTGAACAGGAGTTAATATGGAAGATCATCGCTCAAATTGGTTCAAAAAACATGCCGATACAATAGCTATTTTAAGTTTTTTTGCTAGAGGAAAAATGACAACTTGGGTCTTAATAGTAATCGCAACTTACAGCTATTGCAAGTGGTCTGATTCTAAACGTTAATCTTGTGCTAGACGATACTTTTTAATATCTTCATTTGCTGCCTTAGCAAATTCAATTTGTTGAAAATATAAATCATCAATCATTTGTCTTTTTAGATCGGCATCTATACTAGGATCGTTCCAGATATTGTTGATTTCTTTCTGAGAAGACTGCATCGCTTTATATGCATTTTGAAGAGTAGGATAATCATAAATCTTATCAAATCTGTGATAAGCCTGTTCTTGTGTTTGCTCCGTCTCTAAATCCATTTTTTCAGCATATTTAAATGACTTTTGTCTAGCTGTTGCATCCTGATAATTATCATAGAACTTTTCAATAGAACGTGTGCTAGATCTTGGATACCTAGCAGTAAATCCATCTATTCCTAATTTTTCTATAATCGTTTGAGAAGGCCCAGGAATTTTATCACTTAACCCGGCTGCTTCTAAAGAAGCATCAGAAATATTAAGTAAAAGCCTTCCTAATCCTCCTCCCCATGAATTAATAAAGTGATCGATTACAGCAGGTGACGCTGCTTTAGAGCGTGTCTCTTGGCCTAACATATAAGTCATCCCTCTGCCTATTAAACGTGCAGTTGCAGATGTATGATTTTTATATTGATACTTAGAAATCAAATCTTCTTTACCAGCAGGGATAATTCTTCCACCTGTGAAAAAGCTTCTGTTGGCCATCGTTTCAAAGATAGGATTAGCAAAAGCAGGTAAGAAATTAGGCAACATAGCTCTTAAGATGCTTTCCATAAACTTCTCAAAGGCTTCAGGATCTTTCTTCATAAAGTAATTGTATAAGCGTTGTGTCAAACCATGTACCAAAACTCCTGTTTCAAAAGGCACAGGAATTTTTAGATACTTCCCGCCAATTTTGGTAATGAAATTGAAGTCTTTTTCCTCTTCATAAAATTCCTTTACATCTTCATCATCTTTATTTAGCCATGCCAGAATAAGAGAAGGAATCATGATAAAACCAACAATCCTAGGGATAAAAGATTTTCTATCATCAGCATTTCCTAAAGTACGTAAAAGCTTATCACCACCTTGTATTGTGGCGTTAAAGAATGGAATAATCTGATTTAATGCCTTTGTCTGAAGTCCAATTTTAGCAAAGTCAATACTCAGATCTCTAGCAGCGAAAGCAGCTATTTCTCTTCCTAATCTTGTGTTTCCTTCCACTTGTAAAGCTTTCCCAAATTCAGCCAGTCTATTGGATTCTTCTGAAATCTCAGCAACTAATCTTAACCATTTAATAATTTGATGTGGTTGATATCCGAAGCGAACTTCCTCTAATTTCTTATTTACAGCGTCTCTGTCCAAAGATTGCATAGTGGACATACCTCCACCACTCTTAAGCCATTCGACGTAAAGAGGAGCCTTTTTAGCCGATGTTGCTAACATTGCTAAAGGACTGTATAGAGTATCAATCAATAAACCAGCAGGGTCTTTGATTGACTTCCCATATTTAGTGAATAAGAAGTTACCCCATGTATCACGGATAAAATTCTTTTCCATGAATTTTGGGTTTAAAATTGCGCCGGCTCTTAATGATCTTGCTGGAATACGAAGAATTTTAGTTAGAATATCAGCAGTATATGGAGCAATCCCTTTAGTCCACATTTCATAAATTTCAGGAGAGACTTCATAGTAGTTAGGCTTGCCATCAAAATAAACAGTGACAATATTTTCTCCAGCAGGATAACTTCCTGCGCCAAATTTTAGGAAAGCGTCTGGAATTGCGGATGCAATATCTTTTCTTAAGCCTATTGTAGCTTTACCATTAATAACTTTAGCTTCTAAAAGATCAGTCATTCCCAATTTCATTAATTGAGAAGCTATCTTTTCTTCTACAATCTCTCCTTCAATTTTTCCCTTAAGTTTGATCGGCGTTGGAACTTTTTCTACATAGGAACCAACACCTTTCATTTTAGCTAGCTTAGCTAAAACTTGTCCTGAAAGATTCTTCTCTGAATTTATAATAATGCTGTATGTATTCTTCAAAATAGATTCCAGAGGAGCAATAATATCTCTTGTCGAGCCTTTCATCCTTTTGATTGGTTTTCCAGCTTGGAGTTTTCCTGCGCCAGATGCTACGTTTCCTTTTTCTTTCTCCATCACTCTTTGGAAAGGAGCATACATAACATTATTTTTCTTAATTTCAGTATATTGCTCTTTGGAAAGAAGACCAGAGTCTTTAGCATATTTTAAAAGAGAATCATTATATCTATCCAGCTCTGTGGCTAATTTTCCATACTTATCTCTTAGTTCTTGCTCTACCTGTATTGCATCACCTATGTTAATTCCTGTTTCTATAGACTGACCTGATTTTTCAACAGTTCTACGAGCAATCAGATAATCATTGAACTCACGGTAAGATTCTTCATCAGGAAGTTGTTTCAAAATATCTTTTAAACTTCCATTAATCTTATCTAGTGTTTTAGCATCAAATGTCTCATGTAAGACAAAAACATCTCCTTTTCCAACAGCCCCTTTTAATAACCTTAAAGATCTATATAGATTGCGTTCATCTTTAAGATTTTCAACTTCTGTAAGTGGGATACCGAATGCTTCTGCTACTAGTCTCTTAGCAGGGAAAACATCATCAAGAAATTGTGTTTTCAGATTATCTAAATCTAGATTCTTTTTTACGCTATCAATAATATTTGCCAGCCTTCCTTGATCGTTAACATAATTTGTTTGTGCCCTGATGCGTGACTGTGGGGTTCCATGCAAATATTTATCGTAATAGTCTCTAGCTTCCAAAAGCGCATTTTTAAGTTCGGGATATTGAGCTTCCAGATCGGCTTCAAACTTAGCATAAAATTTAGGAGCTAGCTCTAAAGCAACATCGGGATTAGTGATATAAAGGCGGGTAAATTCTGCAAAACCTTCCATCCCCCAGGGTTCATAAAATGCCAATGGCTTTAATTCAACAAGGTAAGGTTTAAGAGCTGTTTCTATATTCTTGATTTGATCTTCTGGAGTTTTTGAATCTCCTCCATAGAGAAAAGTATGTAGATTATGTCCAATTTCATGTGCCGCTGTCTCAACGTCATTATCTTTTAAAAGACGTGTAACTCTCGGCCATAACTTGTGTATACCAGCAGCTCTCTGCTTAAATTTGCCTAACCGTATGGGATCTTTAAAAGCTTTCCTAAATAATTTCAAAATCTTAGAGCGAGCAACAGCCTGTTCTTTGCCCATTTTAGGTTGGCGACGAGTAGTTTTTTCTGGTGGAATTTGAGTTGGTTTTTTAGGAAGTTCACTTTTTAGTGGTTTTTCTTCTTTAGATTTTTTAATCTTTTTGGGTGTTCTTTCAAGCTTTAATTTTCTTAATGGTTTATCTGGCCATCTTTTTTCAACCTCTTTAGCAAATTGGTTAAGTGCTTTTTCATTATTATGGATTTTGAATTGTCCATCTCCAGGCACATCTAATAATATTTTTTCTTGACCTTTGTATTTTTGAGGATTGTTCAAAGCATCATAGATTTTTTCTAAAATATATTGTTTCTGTGTTTTTAATCCTTCCTTGGAAATATCTTGTCGTTTGATTTCTTGAATTTTATTCTCAGGTAATTTTTCAGATTTGGGTATTTCTTTATTGGATTGGTTTATTTCACTGAGTTTATTTGCATCTTCTGGAGAGACATAGTAGGTTTTTTCACTAACTGGTTGTTCTCCAAATTCAGAATCTCCAGCTCGTTTTGCTTTATTTCTTGTAGTTGTTCCATCTTGGTTTACTTTGTATGACGATCCTTTCTCAGTAATGAATTCTTTTATATCTGATACAGATTTTTCTGTGGTATTTTCAGATTCTATAGGTTTAATCTCAATATCCATTTCACTAGGTTTGGCTTCCGCTTCTTTAGTCTTATCTATAAGTAATTCAACATCTTGTGGAGTTATATCATCAGGTGTCTTGATTTCACGCCCAAATTTGCTTCTAATGTATCCTTTGGTAGCATCCCATAAGTTTTTCAATACCTGAACTCTAGGGATCTTGTCTTCTTTTGCTATTTTATCTACAGCTTTACCAAAATCATAAGCTTTCTTTCCTCCTGCTGCTGCAAGATGCAATCCCTGCATAATCCCGTCAATAGCCATCCATTGTAAGCCATTTTCTAATAATTCTTCTTGAGTAGGAAACTCCCCTTCTTCCACTAATTTGGATGTAGTAGCAACCGCTGCACCTGTTGTCCCTGCTTGAGTCAATCTAACAACACTTTCTAATAATCTTGGAGCAACTTTAGAAGCTATAGCTGCTCCCAACACAGGAGCAAAAGCACCTTCAACAGCTGCAATTGTTGCAACTTCTGTTCCGACTTTTTTTGCTTGTTCTGGTGATAATGCTGGTGCACCTGCTGGCCCCCCGCTTTGCATTTGAAAAGATAAAGCCTCTCCGAATTTACCACTCGAAAAGTAATCTGAAACTTTATCTAAAAAGCCAGTTTTTTTGGGTTCGTCTAAAAAAGAGAGAGGATCTGATGAATTTTCAGTTTCATTAAGAAATGATAGAGGGTCTGATTGAGCTTGTTCGGATTCTACATCCAAAAAAGCTAATGGATCTTTGGGCATTATAAACCACTAAATTCCTTAGATAATTCTTGTCTTACTCTTTCTTTATCTTTAAATTTATTATAAAGTTGTTTAGCTTTTGCTTGATGTTCTTTGTTGTTTGGATTGAATTTAACTTTAGAAGCTTCCTCTTCTTCCTCTGCTATTTCTTCTTCCTCTTCCTGAATACCTTGCAAAGCTCTAAAGTCTAAAAGTTCATCTCTTTCTGATTTAAGATCTCCCAATTGTTTCTTCAATGGTTCTCTATCGGAAAATCTAGAATTTTTTATTTCATCCCTTAATTCTTTGATCCTGGAATTATATCTTCTCAAAACGCTATCCATCTGCAATCTATTTTGCTGCTGCATTTTAAAAGGATCTACACCAGTTAATGACTTTATAATATTTGATTTTTCATCCATTGGCAGTCCAGAACGATAAATATCAGCTATAGTCCTATGCATAGGACTATCTGGATTATTATGCTCTAATTGATCTGCAAATTCTTTCATTTTAGGTAAAAGAGCAGCTTCTTTAGCTTGAATTTGATTTTGTGTTTTTCCTTGAAGAGCAAGTTCAATACCTTTCTGTCTACTTTTTTCATCTAAATCAGGATCAATTCCTAACCGTTTGGCAGCCTCTTTTTCTTTGGATAAATTTTTCTTCTTTTCTTGCGCCATCAAATATTCAGGAATTGCTTGACCAGCAGCTTGTCCTAAATTAGAGAAAGCTTTCCCGAATTTTTCGGATGTTGAAGGTTCTCTATATTCTTTTATGATTTGAGGCATGTTATCTCCTTAATATGCGCCAGCATAAATTTGTCTTTGTTGACCGCCATATTGAGCAGTTGCTCCAGAAAGACGATTTCCCATATTACCCCAACTAGTAGGGAGATTACCCATTCCTGAAAAATCCATTTGACCGCCTTCTTCCCCAGAAAATCCTCTTCCTGCTGCTGCACCTAATTGACCTCCAACTGCTGCACCTGCTGGTCCTCCAAAGAATCCTCCAGCTGCAGCTCCTGCTATTGGCAGTGCTCCAGAAGCAAACTGTTGCCAAAATGATTTGCGCTTGTTTGGTTCAATCAAAAAGTTTTCATTAGGTCTTTCCCCTAATAAATCCTTACTCATGCTCATAAGGTCTTTAATTGCGTTCTGTTGCAAACTTTGACGTCTTGATTGCAAATCTTGAGCGAAATCAGATGAGGCTTGATTCATTGTATTTTGAAAACCACTGCTTCTTCTAGCTCCTAATCCCCCCATTCCGCTAAATCTAGAAGCAAGGTTACCTTGCAATCCAGAAAATTGTCTTAATGCAGGAGCTTCCATTTCTTGAAATAAAGATTCATCTCCACCTGCTAATCTTGATGTATAACTATCAGGTGCTACTTGAGAAAATAGACTTTGGAACAATTGCATTTGTTCAGGCGTGAAGTTAGGCATTTGTCCTTGTTTATATCCACCAGCAAGCTTTTGACCAGCCATAGCACCAGTTGGCCCCTTCATACCCATTGATCCAGTCATAGAAGTCATAATTTACCTCAAACTATTTTCTTTACTATAATATTTCATACTGAAGAAAGCCATTCTAAAATCACAGTTCCTTGTGTCACGGTTGGCGCACCTGCACCGACTAGAAAAACAATATCTGTCGGCGTTATGTAGAATGACACTTGACCAGCAATAGCCACATTACTACCAGCAATAAGACCATACCAATTAGTTCCTGGAGGTCTATCTGTATATTGTCCATACAACCTCGTAAATTGAGATATATTGGTAAAAGTGATTCCATGAGCAATATTTGCAGTTGATGTAAAGGGATAAAATTGACGCAAAGTTTGCTGTCTTTGATTATTAAAAAACCAAGACTCCCCTGTTATGGCAGGTCGATTTGTTGGAAAGATGGAAATTGTGCGGTTGTTCACAGTATTAGCAATGTCGATATAAGCTTTGTTCACTTCCACTGTCAACTGATGAATTTCTTCAGGAAATTCCCTTGAAGTTCTAAGATAAGCAACTTGATTGACCACATTAGCTGTCATGCTAACACCTGTGAAGGGCTAACATCCAAGATAAATCCATGCAATTCTATTTCAGCGAATTGATTTACGAAATTTGTATCACGCATCTGAACGTCTGATAATGTAAACCCTATTTGTATCGTATCCCCTATTAAAGAAGTATTCATACGATGCCATGTCTGTGCTTGGAATTCAGCTGTGATAAGATTCAAATTGACATTTGCAGGAGTTAAACCAAGATTAGTGCTTTCGGGGCATGTGTAAAGAACAGTACTATATATAAGGGAATTATTGATTGAATTGGGTAAAGGTACGATAGGTCCAGCATTATAAGGACTATCAGCATTCTGGCTTAAATATATCAAAAGCTGAATTTCCGCTGTATTCGTTGTGGTGAAGAGATATTGTTGTGGTCCGAGTCTTGTTTTTCTTCCCATTCCCCAAGCAACTGGGAATTGTTTTGTTTGAATAAAAGGAACATACATTCTTTTAATTAGGCCTCCGCCTAAATAAGTTCCTGTCGATATTGGAGGATTCAAGACAAAGGTATTTTGAGTTGTTGTGGAAACTGAGAATATTTTACCGTTAACTTCCGCTCCTATAGTGCCTAATGCCCCACTTATGACGATATAATCCCCTACGTTAAGACAGTGGTTTGGGCATGTAATAACTCCTGAAGAGATATTTTGAATATACAATGAATTTCCCTCATCTGTTCCATCATCCCTTACAAGAATAAAACCCTGCTGATTTCCTGCAATTATTTCGGGTTGTAAAAGAGTGGAAGCCCCCGCATTCCAAGGTTGATTCCATGAAGCCCATGTCGGATAAACAGTTCCTACCGTAGCCCATGTAAATCCTGTGCGCTTCCTAAAAGCACCATAAGTCGTATAAGTTTCTCTAAAAATACCCCAGGAACTATCCCTATAATTATATTGGAGTGTTTGAGTGGGAAATTTATAGTTAATAGAATTCACAGGATAGGTTTCATAAAGCCATTCGTTGATAAAATCTCTTTGGGAACAAACCCTTTCTTCCCCATTATTCGTTAATCTAATCTGAAATACCTCATCTGGAATTTCTAAATCAATTCTTTGTACCTCTGTTTGTCCAGTGATGATAAATCCCCTTTCTCCTCGACTTATGATGCCTTTATCCATATTGACAGCAGAGAAAGTACTGCCTGAGCCTAATTCAGAATTAATCACGAAAAAGTTAAAAGGAACAATATCATTACCACTATAAACAAGCCTTGTTTGAATAGTCCTAAAGCCCATTATCAAAACATCGCCATTAGATCCTGTTGTCAAAATTGGCTGATCTATTCCAGCGGTTATAAATCCACCGAATCCTGTCACATCTTCAAAATATGCAGTGGAAGTGGCTGTCTGATTTGTAGGAACTAAAATAGGATTGAAAACATTTGTAGCACTTGCAGGTGTATCTATCGCTGCATTTGGAGTATTTGTATAGGAAGCTGTGTAATAGGGAGTACCATTTTGGCTATATATTACGGTATCTTGTAAATAGACCTGACTATTTGCTGATGAAGTTTGTACCACAGGCCCTACAAAAAGCAATCGATCCTTAAAAGGAACAATCATTCTAGCGCCGACAAGATAGTATTGCGCAGGAGGGAGATCAGCAATTGAAAAATTAGATTGTGAAAGAGGAGGTGCAAAATTTACCCATCCTTTACCTTGAATAAATGAAGGGGGTACGCCCCCATTTGTAGGATCACCATCATACCATCTTAAACTATCTTTAGTAGTATCTGAACGATTGGTAAGGTATTGAACGATACCACCCGATATCCACGCTCCTGCTATGGTAGCATTTGGAAATTCGACTTGGATTTGATTAACGGCAGGAAAAGCAATAACATATCCAGTTTGAAAATTTATTCCAGTAATACCCACAATTTCATTAATAAAAACAAAATCACCTATGACTAGACCATGATTTGTGGTTGTGGTTATAGTAACAATTGCAGGTGGTCCCGCAGCGTCTATTATCACGCCAGTGATAGTGTTGTATTGCATCCCAATATTTGTGGTGGAAAAAGGCACGTTAATGCCATTAGTGACCCATAGAGCACCTTGATAGTTCACAGTCCAGAATTGTTGATAATCTTGACCATTCCATGTTGTAGGCGTCCATGTAGCTTTTGGAACATATCCAGGTAAAGCTATTGGATCGACGGCTGGATTTTTGTAAAAACTCACATCTGTAATGCTATAAGGAAATGTTGGTGATATATTATAAGCATAATCGGTATCAAAGCCTATTGTTCCAGGAAAAGCACTTGAAGATAAAACAAAATCTTCAAGACCCATAACTGGTAGGGAAGGGTAAAAAATAATAGGCGTTAAAGGTATTGAACCAGTAATTGTTAAAACACCTGTAGCACGATTAAGAGTTCCTGTTCCCGAACTATTCGTGATTAAATTGACCGGACTTGCACCACCGGGGTCGACAAAAACATCGTTATCAATTGTGAATGAAACAATACCTGAAGCAATCGGTATAGGAAGTATAAAAATTACTTGATTACCACCAGCATCGGTTGTGCCTATATATCTTTGCAACCTTCCTAAGAAAGATGCGCCCCTTTTTCTTTTAGCCCTTCCTCTCCACTGATAAGCATTTAATAAAACAGGAAAAGAATCGTTATCGATATTAAAGGGAGTAACGTCGTTTCTTAAGCCTTTACCGACTGGGCCAACGATTATTTTTTCACCCATAAAGAAACTCTTTAAAATTGTAAAATACTAAAGTTTGCTAAATCTCCAGGAAATCGGTTAGTAGTATTTATAGTTAATACGCCACCAATAAAAGTATAGTTAGCGCCCGTATTTATATTTGAAAAATCTATACTGACGATTACATCATCGCTATTAACAGAATTCGCATTTAAAGTTATTGTATAAATTTTTCCTGCAGGCGGTCCTGAAGCAACAATAGAAGCAATATTGAAAGCATTTGTAGGAATTACAGCGCCATTAACTGCAACTAATTGAAAGACAGCTGCTGCTCGAAGAGCACTTATTGGAAAAATTCCTTGGGAATTTCTATATCTTAACTGAGGATGCGTAGCATTAGCTACTCCATCATTTGTATAAAGAACAGCTGTAGGATCAACTTGAGCACCTGGAGGATTCTTTCCAATGAAAGTCGTTTGCTTATGAGTCCCCCCATTAGCTGTATTAAAAGTAACATGATCTACTGCAAGTATTGCATTAGTAGAGACGTTATTGCTCAACATATCAGGCTGATCAACAGAAGGATCGTTATTGGCAGCAGGAATACCTGTATTGAAAGTAAAACTCATATTGATCCCCCTCCTAAATTGTTCAGTGCACCAAATCGGTTAGTGCTCCCTTGGCTATATATTGTTTCTGTGCGTGTAGCAGTCCATTGTCTTTGGCTTCGCTTCCAAACAAGTATTTCCTGCTCTTTGAATAAAGACTCATAAAATTGAAATTGTTCTATATCTCCTGTATCAGCAAGAATCTTACGTGCCGATCCCCTAGCAATATATTCACCCATATAACCAAAAGGAATAGCTGATTCGGTGTTTAAAAAAGCTGTTGGTGTAAGATAAGCATCTAATTCCACTAGATATTGCTGTGCTGGAGGTGCTCTGAGGGTTAGTGTGTTATTGTAATAAAGAACAGCCCTAGGAAGACCCGTTTGAAAATAATAGCATTGCACATTGATGTTAACTCCATTTGCAGGAGGAACCGGAAAGGTAACATTAACTCCGCCAGTAAGATAGTTAACTGTATTTGCTGTCGTGCTATATATCCCTGAACCCAATGCAGTATTGCCTATAGGAGCATTACCAGGAGACATTAAAAGGCCGTAATTGATATTTCCTGTTAAAAACTGACCGCTATCCGCTACAATTATATTCTCTCCAGTAGCATCAGAAGATGTAATATAAAAAGCTGGAAATGTGCTTGTTGTAGGTATAGTTGTATTTAAAGTAGTTAATACAGGAGGGTCAACATTGTTCCCCGTGGAAATTATCCCTGCGATATCCACATGCCCTCTCAAAATACCTTGAACAGGAGGATTGGGAGGTGTTGTATTCCCAAGAATTGGCAAATTAAAAGAAAATGACGTCGTTGTACCATCTCCAACAGCAACAGCTTGTAAATTCTGCACTACATTGGGCCATACATTAAAAAATGAATTTTTTTGTGTCGAGAAGGATATAGGAACCCCATTCACAAAAGCAGGCCCTAAAAAACCTTGATAGACAGGAAACATACCAATTGGTTGATTTCCTGGTTGGATCTGCACATCATACAAAGGCATGTTATACTGATCCACACCAGGAGTCGTTTGAAATTGATATTTTGTTTTTAAATCAAATAATTGCATGCGAGCATCAACATCCATTAGCCAAAATCGATTGATATAATCAATAAGTAGATCATCTGTGACTTGAGCATTAGAAGGAGCTTTGATGATCCTTCGTATATACGTTATGATGTCGGATAACAAATTCAATTTATCCTGCCTTTGCTATAAAAGCATTAAATTCTGCTAAAAATATTTGCCATGCATCTTGTTCTAAAGTCTTTATTGGAATGACATTAAGATCATAGTGCCCGATTAAATGAATCGCATGTCTATGTAAAGAGATAAGATGATCAGAATCAAAAACATGAGTTTTTCCTGTATCATCATTAAAACTATTGGGAACTTCAAGAAAATCGAATATCTCTCCATTTTTAAGATAAAGCATTGAAAAAAGATGTTTTTCATTTTTATCCCATTCATGGTTTATGTGAGAGATATTATCTAAATTTACAAAAGTTGCATTCGAAGTTTCTATAAATTTCATTCTTCTTACTCCTTAGTAGTGATTAAAAGCTCTTAGCTCCCATAAAAATTGATTTTTTTGAACTCACAGGGATCGCATCTAATCTTTGAACTGTAGTATCCACAGCCATAGAACCATAATATTGACCCATTCCATCTGAACCAGCGGAAACGTTTTGCTGCATAACTAAGCGATGATAAGATCTAGATTTAATTTGTTCCGCTAAATGTCGTGGTCCCCATACTGGTTTATTCACTGGTACTTTCCACCATTCAGCAGGTAGGCCAGCATATGGTTTTGTCCAAATATCTATAGCTTCTCCAATGATTTCTTTATTTTCTGCAATAAATTGAACATATTCTTTATCAAAATTCCACGAATCTCGATAATCTTCATTGAATTTCTCCTTTGACCCAATGGATCTAAAAGGTTTTAGATAAATATCTGTAGATTTTTGAATGTCAGTTTGAGACATCTTTGTTTGAGACTCCACTTCTTGCTTTGGAGCTGCATTCATGCGGTCCATTGTCATATCTTTTATGTTCTGATCAAAAGCTTCAAATTGTTTTTCTGCTTCTTGCAGTTGCTTTTGTGATTCAGAATTTACTCTTGTTTTTTTTTCTGTCATGTTTTTCCTATTGTGGGGATATGTTTATAAAAGCACCCGGTATATTCGTACTTGGCAGTATATTACCAGAACTGCTAATTATTCCTGAATTAATGTCTCCTATAGCAAGAATTTGAGGTGATGCAGTCGTGGCTGTAGCTGAAATAAATGAATCTACATCTCTGAGAGAGTTAATCGAAACTTCGACTTGTGTGCTTGAAGGAATTGATAAAACATCACCTTGCGTTTCATTCAACTGATATGATCCAAACTTAGCTGGGATCAATAATCTTATTTTTTGCCCCACAACATAATTGTGATCTACATTTGTTGTTACAATGGTGGTTTCACCAAGGGTTATATTTGAAATAACAAAACGACTTGGCTGATAAAAATCAGCATCAATTGGAAAATTGGCATAAAGCGGAATAGGATACGATATAACTGTTCCAACTGAGGTCATAAACTCTCCAAAAAGGGTAGGGACAATCCGCCCCCACCCATATATCATTCAAATACTAAGGCGAACTATAATCGTGAAGCTTAGCTTCCCAAATTATAACGTTTCCAGTAGCACCAACTAAAACTGAAGTAGTCAATACCGTTCCAGCTCCAATACCAACGATAAAGCCTTGTGAAGTATTGTTAACGAAAGCGCCTTTAATCGCTGGTCCGTTAATTGTATTTACAAGGGTTGTACCAATTGGTGAAAATTGTGGAGGAGGATATAATACCGATCCACTTGAAATAGCCACACCACCAGTGTTTACATCACCAACAGCAACAATTTGTGGGTAAGAGAGTCCTGGGACACTCGCCACGGTTTGGTTGCTATTAAATGCTGTGTAAGCACTAGAATCAATATTCACTACAACAGTGTTGTAATCCGTTACCGCAATAACATAACCATACACAGGAGATCCTGGCACTAATGTATTAGGTAATGAATTCAATTGAGTTGTACCCCATTGTGATGGAATACGAAATGCCACTTCTTGTCCTACGACAAAGTTATGAGCATCTGTTGTATCAATTGTTGTGGTTGTACCAAGAGTAATCGCACTGATAAATGTTTGTCCTGGGAAATAGAGATAAGGGTATAAAACTTTCTTAACTCTAGGTGTTCCTGTGCTACCTGCACTTATCGCAGTGTAATTAGATTGGTTTGTGTTCCATGGAATTGTAAAGGTTGTTGCACCTGTTACTGTAACAGTGAATGGGATACCGTTTATTTGTGGCATACCAGTTGTTGAAGTTTCAAAGAGTCCTTCGAAAATTACAACATCACCGCTTGTTAAACCATGGGCTGTACTTGTCGTTACAGCAGCAGGACTTGCCTTTGAAACAACGTTTACTATAAGCGTAGGTCCAAATTGGAGCAATTGTCCTGCTGAAAATGTACTGATACCATTTGCAATAACAGTATCATAAATCAATGCTGGCGTTGCATTGTAACCTTGCTGTACAGCAAAACCTTGACCCATGTATGCATCCCACTCGGCAGCAGCAACGTTTTGTGAAGCAGCAGCAGAATTGGCTACAGTATAGTTCAAAATTCTTACATAATCAGGCTGGAAAGGCAAATTAACGATTTGCGCTCCGCCTGTAGAAGTAAATTTACCTCTTGCTAATCTAGAATATTCAGCCATAATTATACTCCCAAGTTGCTTAAGCGTGTGCTTAATAGGTTTCTAATCGCTGTATCTTGCGTAATCGCTTGAGCTTGGGCGAATTTAACCGCCAAAGTTGCGTTTTGCGCTAGCATTCCAGAATAGTAAGGATCGCGATAAATCAAGTTCATGGAAAATCCATCTTGATTTATATGTGTAAGTGCTTGCTTACCTAATACGGTATTATAATAAACATCGTTAGTAACTCCAACGTTGTTAATAGCCGCATTTCTAGCAACTGGCGCTTCAGAGCTTGTCAATATACGAGTATTGAATACTGAACCATACTCAGCTGGAAGAGCAGAAGCATTCGTTGGGTAGTTCCATTGACTTAAAAAGCCAGAACCAACCAAAGAATCGAAATCAGACTGGAGTTCTGTAGAAGAGAGCATAAAATATGCGCTTCTTACAGGGCCAGTCCCAAATCTATCCATACCTTCGATACCGCTCATAAATTTATAAGCATTGTTAGTATCGAGTGTAGTAGCTACTAGGCTAAAATCAGAAATACCCAAATTAGTTGGGTTAAATCCATTTGAGCCACCGCCCGCGTTAATTTGCGAAGCAGCAGAGACTATGTAGTCTCTTAAAATAAGATCTTCCAATCTGTTACTTTTATGACCTATTTCTAGGCGGGCCAACCTCTTCGGATCAACCTCACCATATCTCTATGGTGCTCAGACTATCGCTTCCTCTTTCGAGGTCTTCTTACTTAGTCGTTCACGGTGCTTTCGCTTCCGCCTTGTCTTCCTTCTCATTAAAACATCGAATCAAATTATTAAAAGCATCTTCTATTTCTTTATCAGCAAATGAAAATTCATAAATTTCATTATCATTTTGATTTTGCCAAAGGGCAGCGATCCGATTTTTGAAATCACTGATACTTTTAAAATAGACTTCAATCGTTTTCATGCAGTTAGGAGTTCCAAGTCAATCAAAGAAGATTTATACAGACCAAACATTCTAGCCTGTCTCATTGCAACAGCCAATCTTTCGGATACCCATGCGAGTACGCCTTCTTGGTCTTGCAAAATAACTTGTTCGTTAATAATACATCCAGTACCGAAAAAAGCCATTTGCGCATCAATGATGTCGCGTTGTGGCACTTGAGCTGGCGGATCTATACCGCTATTCCCCAATTGCACTGTTGGTGGGGTCAAAGCTCTTGGGCGCATGAATCTGCAAGTAGTTCCACCATTTGCTGGCATAGAAACCTTATCGCACACGGTGATATAATTCATCGTGGGAGTGGGTACATAAAGCATAGCAGGTGCTAGTGATTGCAGAATCATCGGCCCCAGATTACCTGTGGTCGTGATCGACATAAAAACCTATTGGTTTAAATGTTATGATGACATGTAGATCGGTGGACGACGCAGCCTACTACGTCCGTTTTCTATCATATCTAGTGAGGGTGCGAATTCCTCTACGCGAGTGCCTGTAACGCAAGGCTAGCGGAAGTTTCAATATAACATTATATATAATTTTATTGTCAAACTTTATCCAAGTCTCAATCTATTCTTAAGCTCTTGCATCTTGGCATAAGCTTGTTTTTGCCCATTATCACTATAATCACTTGATTGCGAATATGGTGCTGTTCCTACACCAGTTGGCTGATAATAGGGTCCTTTTCTATTTGAATCGATCTTTTCTTGAATAGAAGGTGCTTTCTGCTCAGGTTTATCAATACCAAGCTCTTTGATGTTTTGATAAACTAGTTTTTGTCTCTCAAACCCCTCTGGCATTCTTAAGATTGTTTCTGCTAATTTAGGAGCTCTTTGAGCAAATCTTTCTGCATGTTGTAAGATATCGTAAAAATCTGGGTTATTTTCTAACCACATTTCTTTTTTCAGCTCTTCTTTAGCCGATTCTTTAGCCATTTGCATAGCTTTTTGAATTTCGCTTTGAGTGTTTTGGCCAAATTTATTGAGTGTTTTATTAAGTTTTTTGTGATCAACGTAAGGCTCGTTTTCATCGTCTTCATCATCTTTTTGAACCTGTTTTTGTTGAGCTAGTTTAAGTGCTTCTGCAAGCTGTGCTTCTTTTTCTGCAAGTTGCCTCTGATACATGGCCTCTTGTTTGCGAAAATTCAATTCTTTATCTGATGGTTTGTTTTCTTGTGCTTGATTTTCTTGTGTAAGAGCTGTCATAGTGTCCTTTGGTTATAAAAGAATTTTGAACATATTAAACTAAAATTGACATTATAAGGCAAGAAATGGAGACAAAATGAAGATAAATAGACTTGAAACGCACGATAGATTAGAACATCTTATAGCAGATCAATCGGCCAGTATTGCTCAAGGTGCTAACGATTGTCTAAAAGTAAATCCCCTTTCCTTAGCCATGCAAGATAGGTCACCTTATGTTTATATTTTTGCTCATCCTAGGACTAGTGATGATGGCCTAAGCAAAAGAATGCTTTGGCAACCTAGGTTAACTAAACCTAAAGCCCAGACAAACTCCTATCTATTCAGAGCACAATCCAAAACAGATATCCTAGAAATATGCTGGTTATTGCCTCCAAGTGAGATGTGGGATCAATACAAAACAGGAAATGTAACAGAAAATCAGTATGTTTTATGGTCTATCAATCAATTTAAAAATAATCGTGGCTCTTTGGAAAAAAGTGAACCAGATGATTTACCAGAAGAAAAAATCAAATCCATCTATGCAGAGATAAGACAAGCAGCATTTATAGAAAAACAAATGGATGCCTTATATCAACCAAAAAATCTCTTGCCTTCCTTATAGCAAAATGATATATCCCTGATTTCTTTTTGCCATTTTTTCCCATCTTAATGATGGTAAAAAGATATACAGGAGGTATATATATGATTTTAGTTACCGGGGGTGTTAAAGGCGGTAGTGGTAAAACTACTGTTGCTACAAATCTGACTGTTTTAAGAGCAGCCGCTAAGAAAAAAGTTCTTTTAATTGATGCTGATGAAGATAAATCAGCTGCCATTTGGAATCAACAAAGAGAACTTCAAAAAATACCGACGTCATGGACCACTATTGAGCTTTCAGCAGATGCCTTAGAAAACCAAGTAAAAAGAATGTATAAAGATTACGATGACATCATTATTGATGTAGCTGGAAGTAATACTATTTCTCAGCGTTCTGCATTGGTTTTAGCTGATGTCTATTTAATTCCTTTTCAACCAAGTTCTCTTGATATTTGGAGGGTGGGTAATTTAAAACGTATTTGCGCTCAGCTTTCTATTATAAATCCTAAAGTAAAAATTTATGCTTTTATCAATCGTGGAGATATTCAAGGGAATGATAATGGAGATTCAATCGAAATTCTTAGAGAATGCTCTGAATTTATATGTTTACCATTTGTGATTTGCCAAAGAAAAGCTTTCAAAAATGCTGCGTGCGAAGGTTTAGGCGTGATAGAAAGCAAAAAAGTCGATAAAAAAGCCATTTCAGAAATTAAAAATATTTATGACTTCATATATCAAAATGATTGCTAACATATATCTATGTTATATAATATTCATGGCATAACGACATATATAAGGTATCTTTATGATTAAAACACTAAAAGCTTGGAGAATGAATTCATGGCAGTTAAACCACCACCAAAAATTGGAAACAATATCAACAAGTCTCAGATTGATAGCTTTATTAATAAAGGAGGCAAAGTCGAGGAAGAAAAACCTGAATTAATTGTGACGACGCTAAGACTTCCTAAAACTCTCATAGATAGAATAGATAGGCACTGCAAGGAAAGATACCAAAGTAGAACTGCCTTTATTCTTCAATCTATTTTGGCTATATTAGATAAGGAAGGGTAAAATGTGTGCAGATTGTCATCCTAAGCCTTGGCCTCCTAAAATTATTTAAAGGAACCCTATGATTATGACATTACTAGTGGCATTGGTAATCTGTGGATTTGTCTTCCTTCTTGGCTATCACTGCGGAGGCAATCGCGTTATTGAAATTCTAAAAGAACAAATACATGATGATTTTGTCGAGAAATAATCTCATGAAAGAAGTGTCATTGTGATTATAAACATTATCTTCCTTTGCATATGTATCTTCGGTTTAGGTTGGATATCCGCATGCAGATATATACTTAGAGAATTAGAAAAATCAGAAAAATCTGATTCTTTAGATAAATAACTATATATTTTTATGGAAAAGTTAGGCTAAAGACTTAGGAGGCTTTCTAAGCTTGCTAGGAGATTTCTCTCCTGAAACATCTCTTAGCTTGCCTACAGGATTTCTTATCCCAGTTCCATAGTAATCGCCCATTCCTTTTTGAGAATTGGATGTATGAGCTGTCTTTGGTGCCTTACTCTTTTTCATCAACTTCCAAAGTATTTGGTCTTCCAAAAGGTAAAGTTGATGCTGTTGTCTTAGGATTTCCTGGATGACCTACGGGCTGTCTATATCCTACTCCATAATGAGTTCCAGCTTTTACAAAACAACTAGATCTTTGATCGTATTGAGGACAGGTGAAATCCCAAGGTGATTTTTTGCCATCAACAGGCTTATCTTTTGGTTTTTGATTCTTTATAGCCGCAGGATCGTTAAAACCTGTTTTCATAATACCTCTTTTAATAAAATGGAGCCTGGTAATCCGTGATTAGCGTCTTACCTAAACATGCCTAGCTCCTGGGCGTAAATTAGTTTCTATATAAAGGCTTCATAGGACGGCCTTTAATTTTGCCTACACCAGCCATTTGCTGTGCTTTAACTTTTTCTGTTGTATCTTCATAGTCCATTTCCGATCCAGCGCCTTCTGCTGAACTTTCGTTCTTTGTGTGCGCGCCTTGCGGCATTACCATATCTTTACCTGGCCCGCCTGCCCAGAATTTATGATCATCAATGCGTTGACCGCCTGAAGATGCTCTACCCATTTTTTGACTGTCTGCCATAACTACCCCGTGTTTTGAGCATAATAGCTCTTTTTTTAAATTATATAGCTTGTTGTTGATTTTGCGAAGAGTTTTGTTGATTGCCCATAATTTGTTCCATAAACCTTGAAGATTCTGCTGTCATTTTGGCATCTACCTTTTCTCTATCTTCATTGTTTTGTTGTTGATAATCAAACGATTCAATTTGATTCATTTTAAGAGCTGCTTCAATCTCTCCGTACTTAGCTATAACATCAACCAACTTTTCTAAGGCTTCCATTTTATCTTTAGTAGCAAGTGCTCTATTTCTTGTAATTTCACTTAATCTTTCCTCGAACAAGCCTATGTTTGCCTCTGCACGACCTGAACGTTCCCTAGCGGTGGCTAGATTTCCAGCAGCTTTTGTATAGAGTTCTTTAAGCTTCGCATCTTCAAATGCATGCTGTACTGCCGTTTGCTCTTGTTGCAATTGCTGTGCTTGCTGCTCTTGTTGTTGTAAGAATGGAATGATTTCCCCTTTTCCTGTGATATTTAACTTAGGGATAATCATTGAAGGAGGAAACACTTCTCTTTGAAAGGCTGAGTTAATGTCCATCATTTGCTGCGCTTGTAGATTCTGCTGCGTAGGAGTTAAATCAGCTTCTTCTACATGCGTTTGATATTTAGCAAAAACCTTAGAGTAAAAATGGGGGCTTGGTTCTTCGCCGATTAACAAGGCGACTTTCTCAGCATTCCAGTTGTTTAGACCGATTTGAAGCATTCTCTCACCTAAAAGCTTTAGAGCATTATCCCATTGATCGAAATACTTCTGGAATACCATGAGATTTGCATCTTGCTTCAATAACATGGTAAGGCTAGATATTTGTTTATCGTTTTGCCCTGACCAATTCTCCATATTAATGCCACAAACTTGATGGATCAAATCAGCCATTTGCTGCGCTAAAGCTAAATCCGACTCAGGAACAGCGCTAGGAATTATCTTTTCGCAATCAGTTAATTCATATTCGGGATTGATGATAACATCATAGCCCTGCCCTGATTTCTTTAGGTTATCCTCATTCGCTACAGCTCCAACTTTACGTTTCCAGCCTGCATTAATTGTAGCAGCGGCGATATCATTGTTAGTTATCACCTTGTAGTTAAAAAGGAATTGGGGGGAGCGCATAGCGAATATAAGAGATCTAGAACGTAAATCATATTGATTGATGTGAGGATCATAATTCCAAAAATTTGGAATCATAGGACATTCTGGTCCATCCCAAAGAGGATTTACATCTTGGTACATGAGTTGATCATTTAACACGACAGCGACTTTCCAGCATGTACTATCTACTGAAACTTCTTCCATGTCTTCAATATGGTAAAGAATTTGTTCTAATTGGCCATCGCCACCTGCAAAATCAAAGAATTGGTTTCTTTTTCTACTGTAAAGACGTTTCTTCTTTTTAACCGCCTTATACCAGACATAAGATAAGACATATAAATCATTTCTATTCATGTTTTGGTTTTCAGGCAGGAAGTAAAATCTTCCATAATTTTGAGGTGTACCACTAAGAGGAGATACATTCCTAACTTTATCTTCCCCGAATCTAACTCGCGACTCCAATTTACTGATATATTCTTGACACCATATCGTTTGCGCGTCAGACATATCAGGATTTCTAAAATAGGGATCAACCATAAAGGAGTTGTATTCCCAGATTTTCAGCTTTAGCTGGCCTTGAGCGGGATCATCTCCAGTGAAATCAAGATATGGCTGCATTAAATTCATTCCAGCGATAGCAGACAGTTCGCATGATTTAGAGAATTGTTCGTTAATACTCTCTTTACGGCAGATATTCTTTATAAGTCGTGTATATTGATCTGTAGTGAGTGGATCAGCTCCATCGGCTGGCATATAAACAATAGATTTTCTATGCTGTCTTTGTCTTCCCGTGATCATATTCACAGGCTGCTGAACCAGATTGAAATAGTATTGCTGAGGAGAAATACCAGGAGAAAAGTTAAGATTTTGGTTAATATATGTCTGATTACCAGCATAAAACAGAGTATCGATATTTGCTTGATTCCAGCGTGATTGTTCCATAGGCTGGAGTTTGGCCGATAAGTTATCTAGCCAATGCCTAACATTTCCTTGAGATGGTTCTAGATTATTTTCCCAGGGAGGGAGATAAAAAGAAATAAGAGCCTCCGAAACCTTCAGGTTTGATGGCAATAAAATACAATAAATATTTTATTATGGCAAGAACCTATATCTAGCTTAAAATTTCCTTGTATTTCTTCGCCGCCGTTTTCTTATCGCGACCTGAGAAAAAATTAATCATTGTCCCATCAGAAAAAATGAATTGAATATTGTGGATGCCCTCTTTCTCTGTTTGAGTATATCTTATATAACGAACATGGTCGAGATTAAGCCATTGACCCATGTAATCGCTATAAACCCAATTATGCCGTTTCTTTTTGAAAAAGTTAAACATTCATGCTTCCTTCATATCACTTTCAATAAAAAAATCTCCGTCAACTGATAATACACCAAACCAAAAAAAACTAACATCGACATCTTTATAAATCGATACTGACTTCAAGGCTAACATGATTTCTTTATATGCCATCTTGGCTATTTCTAATTTGTCTTCTCTAGACATGATTTTTTTTCCAATAGTTTTCCCATTGCTCATCATACAGGTCATATTCACAACCAACAACCTTCAAAAATTGATCTTTTGGTACTGAATGAGCAATAAAAGTTAAGATCATAGGTTGTCTTGCAATACCAAGTGCTTCACTATAGGAATATCCTTTTTCAATAATTGTTTTAATGTAATCTTCGAATAATTTTGTAAAATATACCATATCTTCCGGTGAAAGTTTTAACTGACCTATTTCCACTAAAATCTCCTTGTCGGTTGAAATCTATTTCTAAAATACTCTTGGTTTCCTGGTGATTGTTCTATTTGGCTGTAACTTGCTACTTTATGTGTTGCCATGACATATCTAAGAGCATCACATGCATGGTCATCCTTTTTCAGCGGTTGGTCATATCCTTTGTCTGCAGCCTTTGGATCCCATACATAGCCTTGGAGTTCTCTAATCGTATTCCTACATTCTTCAAGAACATAAAGATTACCTTTTTTCATCTCTGTTGTCATCATTTGAATGCCATTTTCCACGTCATTATTGGCATGCATGACATGCATTCCCCTCTTTTTAAGTTCCAATTGGAATGCTTCGGCTGAAGGATCAAGATAGATTCCTCTTATGCTATAAGGTTCAAGAAAATTATATACATCTTCCGCAAACTCGCTATTCACCTTTTGTCTTCCCATAACTTTGGGATCCCAATAGAATTCTTTCTCTACCCACATCCTTTTGCCTGTCTGGGTATGTCTTCCTGTGCTCACCCCAATTAACAAGCAACAAAAAGCATTGACACTCCCATAATCAATGCCTGCTACCCAATACTCAGCCGCAGTGGGAGGTCTTTTAAGTATATGGATGGATGGGTCAAAAAAGTCGAAGATACTTCCCTCAGCAAGGCACCACAAACCAAGGTAATTACGCTTATAAAAAAGACCAGATAGACTATCACGAATACGTTGCTTGTAGGTTTCTTCCACATAAGGGTTATCGTCCAATGTAAAATGCAATGAATAATAGTTTTTATCTCCTGCTTCTGCCCTATCTATCCATTTCTTTAACTTATGGTTAGGGTGTGAAGGGTTCATACTTGCAAATCCCATGCTATGTGGGTTTGAAAGCCTTGTATCAATCATATCAATGATCGATTCAGGATAAAGTGTCATCTCATCACAATAAACTAAGCTGAATGTTTTACCTTGAAATCCTCCTATGGCTCCTTCATCTTTTGCTCCTAGAGTGGCAATTGTTTTATCCCGGAATTTTAGTTGTCTCTTACCAGAATACCATGTGCAGAATGGTCGAAAGATAGCTAATTGATCGCTTTCTAGTAGCAAACGTATGGCATTTTGATATATAGTATCTGAACTATGGCCAACCATCCAGATTTGGCTATCTGGGCAATCATTTACTGCTTGCATAAAACGGAAAAGAGTCCCTATAGTTTTTCCTGAACGGACCGAACCGTGAGCTAAATTCCAATGAGCGGTGCTGTTGATGATGAATTCGGTCTGTTTTGGTGCTAATGGAATTTGCATGATAAATATTTTACTATATAGGTTAATGAAATGAAACAACTTTCTCCGGCGGAAGCATTAGACTTTTTATTGAAAAAGGAAAGAGATGAGCGTTCTGAGGAAGAAAATGAAATTCTCCTATTATGAGCGATAAATACGGTAAACATGCTTTGGAGTAATTAAAATGGGAATATATTATTTTGCGGTCGATTATTCAATAAAACAACAGATATGGGCCCCAAAATCTTTTTCAGATAAATGTATCTATCATCCTCATCATCCTCTGCCTCAAATGATCGCAATGAAAAATTGTCAAGGATTCAACTTTGAAATAGTTGATGATGTTTCAACTTATGAAGAGCATGAGTTCAAGGATGTGACTGACGATGTTTATCATGAACTAAAAGAAAGGTTTCCCGATTTTGACTGGAATGCATATGAGCGGTGAATGCATGAACACAACCATCCATTTGCGTTTTTCGATGCCTTTTAACGAATCTTTAGAAATTCGATCCAACAAACCTATTGATGATGAAATAGGCTCCGATGAAGAAGTAGAAGGAATTCATTACAATATATTTTGGAAGGGAAATTCATTGCCTTGGACAACTAAAACACAATTACAGGCTATAGCAATAGCTATGGGATGTCAGTGGGGAGCAATGGAAACTGCTAAAAAGGTAAGATTCGATGAGCGGTGAATGCGACAAGTGCGGCGAGCATGCTTTGGAGTGTTCCTGTAATCTTGACTGGTTCGCTCAAAACCCGCATAATTTATATGAATGTCAATGGTGCGAATGTGGAAGACTTTATAAAGACAGAAGAGATGAAAATGGCAAAATGATGTGTTCCGCTTGTTACACTGGTTTAAGTATAGAAGATCTTAAAAAACTATGGGGAACGCCTATACCAGATTATATAAAACCCGTGAAGCCTGATACAAGTAATGAATTCCGCTTTTATGGCACCTTAGAAGAATTTAAAAAATATCTTCCAGAATTATATGAGCAAATTAGGAAAAGCGATGAGTGAAGACAGCGAAAAGAAATATTACATAAAATTCAAAAGATATCCTATGCCTGATGAAAAAATCAAAGAAATGAGTGAATCAATGGGAATACCTATAGAAGAAGCTTCAAATTTATATTTTGCAGCTTTCGCCGCTGCAATTCAAATTGTAGATTCCTCAAGGAAAAGCGATGAGTGCGACGAACATGCTTTGGAATGTGAATGCTGCCAATTTCTAGAAATATATTTACACAACAATAAACCTCGCTATTTTGTTGATGATAAGGAAGTTCGCGGAAAAGATTTAATAGGAAAAGAATTTAAAACAGTTTCAGTCAAAGAAACGATATCCATATCTGTCACAGGTCAGCAAATGTGCGAATTGATATCCAAATATTTCAAAGAAAAATTCAACATTGACAAATCCTTTGAAGAAATTTGGTATTACTCACCAACTGGAGAACTGGCTGAAGTGTATTATTGGTATGAGGATGCTTTAGAATGGTTCGAAGACAAGGAAAAGCGATTAACAAAACCACCCGAGGACTCATGATAATCTTTGACCTAGACGGAGTGTTAGCCGATTGCGCGCATAGAAGGCACTTTGTTGATTCTGATATAGCTTTTGCTAGGAAAATGGAAGATGGAAGATACTATGTAAATGATGACATTGATGGCTATCCAATTATTAGAGAATGGAAACCCGACTGGCAGGCATACCACGAAGCTTGTGATAAGGATGAGCTGATTAAACCTGTTTGTTATGTTTTAAATTCCTTTATGGTAGATACACAAAATGTAGAAGTCTGGACAAGCCGATCCGAATCTGTAAGAAAGAAAACAGAAGAATGGTTTGAAAAACATATACGGCATCCTTACCTAGGTTGGAATTTTAAACTGGTTTTAAAAATGCGTCCAATAGGCAACACAGAACCAATTGAAGTGCTCAAAGAAGGGTGGTTAGATATGCGTTGGGCAGAACAAAACACAGGCAACAGCTTTGCCTGTGACCCAAAGATTCATTGTATCGATATGGTCTTCGATGCGCACCCAGAATCAATTGCTATGTGGAAGAGACGCGGTGTATTCGTATTTGATTGTAGGCAAACCAATGAGTAATAATGAAAAAGCACATTTGATTTTAATGCTAGAACAGATGATCTCTAGCTATGAGAACTTCCCAACAGAAGCATTGCATGCACCTGTTACGCATTATGATTTGTGTTCTTCATTACAATTGTTGTTAGAGATTTTTAAAGCTGACTGCGACTGAATGGCGCTTAATAAAGTCATTAAAGCATTATATTGATTTTCTTGTTCTTCTCCAGCTTCTTGATCCGGAACCTTATCCCATTCCCCTAAACGATGCCTAAATAAATGCATAAGAATTGTCGTATTTCCTTTAACCACAGCTTGATGATATTGTTTTTCTCTTAATAAACTATTGCCTCTAGCTCTCTTACTCTGCAAATAAGCCGACCAATCAGAACCTTTCTCCATAGTACATCTTTGATAAAGTGTATCGGGATGAATGCCTAATCTTTCGGCTATTTCAACACCAGTGCAACCCGCAATAAGGAGATTGTCGACGATTTTCCAATCGATCTCTTTTTGTGGATTACCAACTGGTTTTGGGTTTTCTTTTTTTCTTCTCGGCATTTTTTCCTATAAAAATTTACATGCTACTACATAAATTATGTAAAATGATGCCATTAAAAAAATCACAAATCCTGAGATGAGATAAATATTTGCTTCGTCATGGGGGGTCATAGTTTTCCTTTAAAATTCAAACCCGCAATTCGGGCATTCATGGAGTTTTTTTTTCTTTTCTTCTTTATCTTTCGATTCGAGTTCTTCAGCACAAGCACCCATCAAATCTTCGGGATCAAATCCCCATTCAAGTAAATCAGGGATTTCAAATTCATTTGCTAAAGCGTCGAAATCAAAACCACCTTGATTTAAGTTTAAGCGGATATTTAGCTCTTCGATATCATGACTGCTAAGTTCTTTATCTGGTACCCAGCATTCTACATCTTTTGACCCTGTTTTTTTCAAAACTTCTATGCGTTGATGACCCCCGATAATGGTATTATCTAGGTTGATAATGGGTTTATCAATAAGCCCGAACTTTTCTAATGAAGTTCTTAGTTGTCGGAATTGATCTTTAGATAATGTTCTAGGGTTTTTTTTAAATTTTTGTAAATCTTTAATTGACTTGCGTTCTAGTCTCCAATTAATCATAATCCCTCGATTGAAAACATATTTTTAATCGTAAATCGTAAAAAGTCAATCATTTTTTGAAAAACGAGTAGATTACAAAATGTAACCTGCTGAAAGGAGATATATGAGCGCGATCTTCCAATTGGATATTTTTGAAGCAAGACCAACAGAAATTGATTTTCTTAAAGCCGATTTGATAGCGGCAAGAAAAACTTTGGATAAAGTCAGGAAAGGAACCTATGCTTCTATCAATGAGCTTAAGAAAGAAAACTGGGATTTAAAACTAAGACTGGATATCCTTGAGAGGAATATTTGCAAAGGAGAAGTAAATGGATAATTTTGGATGGCCTAAAGCTTTTGTAATTGTGGGCATAGGGATATGTGCTGTTATATGGCAGTGGTTACTTCTTCATTATTCTTGATTTGAATTCTAATAGCATATTCTTTGGGTTTTCCTTTTTCCTGAGAATATTCCCATCGGATTCGCTTATCCCCGTCTGCTCTACCCATTGCTTGTCCTGGAATTAAAAAATCAGCTATATAATCTTTGATATGTTTGAAAGCCATTGGCAGATTTTCCTCTTCATCTAAAGATCGAGGGGCTATTCTAGTCATTGATATAGTGCAAGGTAAAGCTTCTTTTTTGGAATTCATATGCTTTCTCATATATGAATTTATCAAAAACTTTTGCGTTCGATGACGTTCACTTTTTTTTGTCCAATGTTCGCCAGTTCTATTAGCTTCGGATACAATCAGATTTTTAGTCATAGGGATAGTGAATTTGATTTCCATAACTTATTTAAACTTATACCCAGTTATAGCCACATATACCCAGTTCTAGGTATAAATCGTTATAAATTACACCATTTTGATATGCTTTGTATGTCATAAATATGTCTATTTGACCTCTAAAGCACTTTTGCTTGAAGCTTCCAAAAAGTATTGTTCTATGGCTTTCAAAACTTCTTGTTGGAAAGCATCTGAAATCTTTCTTTCGGTAAATCCCGTGTAAGGAAAATGCTTTTTTTTCCCTTCTTCTTCATATTCTTTATCAGGAAATCCTACAAAGTAATGGCCATTTTTCTCAAAGTGTTTCATGTTGTTTATGAAAAAGTATCCCCATTTTGGAACGACGATACTGAAGATTCCGACAAGTGCGCTATTCCCCTTGGTTTTGTGGTATCGAGTGACTTTTAGTTTATCCATAAATTCTCAATATGATTGAATTGGTTGATGTATTTATACCTTACCCATGCCATCGTACCAATGTGGTAAATTTTTGTCTCCAATTCAAATAAATTTATTTGTTTACAAACTGCGGATCAACATCGTAAATTGCTTTATTTTCCAGTAAAACAACCCTTTCCCCTGTGCAAGCTTCTCGAGATACAAAAATATTTTTTATTTTCAAAGAAAGTTTTTTCTTTTCTTCTATCAATACTTTTATTGTATTTATGAGCGCATCCTCTTTTGTTTCTCCGTAAGCGATTATATACCCCAAATGAGCTTGATCATGATTATCAAAAGAATCTGAAAATACGCAAAAGATATCCTCTTTGTCGTTTTTGATATGTGCGATTCCGCACGATTTGTTGAAAAATTCATGATCGCCTGATTTCATAAAACGCCTTCGAGTTTGTGATTGTATTTTCGCGTGATAATTGACTTAAATTGCTCATGAGGAAGACTATATTGATAATCGTTACCGGTCTTTTCGTCCCGACAATAATTTTTGAGGGTGATAATAGATGTTATGTTGGATTTGACCTTAAATTCTTCGATAAAAGTTTTGTTTAATGTAAAGTTTTGAATTGCTGCCAATGAAACCTCCACCCAGGCCTCATGTTTTGTGATCAAGTGTTTCTTTTCGTTCAAATTAGCCAACTGCTGGACGATTAATCCTTCATCGAATTTTTTTACCCATAGCCTCAAGGTTTTGGGTGCTATTCTAAGATTATTTGCATCGACGTAAGCTTCGCATGCCTCGATTATTTCGTCCATTTTTTCTTTAGAAGGCAACGAAACGATTTTAGACGGAACGATTTCTTTTTCTTTTTCTTTCTTCGTTTCTTTTTTAACGTATTCTTCTTCTAGTTCTTCGTTCTCTTCGTATAGTTTGTGGGTGCTCAGCTGGTTGCTCAGCTGGTTGCTCAGCTGGTTGCTCAGCTGGTTGTGATTTTCGCAAAAGTTGTCTGTCACCCATCTATAGACGGTAAATCGGCTGGTTACTGAGCTGGTTGTTTTTTCTATCAATTTTGCTTCAATATGCAATTTCAGCTGGTTGCGAATTTCACCTTCTGAGAGACCGGATTCTTCAGCACTTGATGTTCTTCCAAAAATAAATTCGTATGGTTGAAGGGTAATCATTTTCCTATCATGAGGTATTCTTTTTTGATAAGAAGAGCATTTGCCAAAAGCCCAATGAAGAAATTTCATCATTTTACAATATTTTTTCTCATCATCCTTGGGAATCCAACCGGATCTAAAAAAATATTCAGGGATAGCTACAAAATTAAATGGAATTTTATTCTTGGTGGTCATAGCCAAAAAAACCTCTTGTGAAAATGTTTTCACTGAGCTATGATAATGAATACAGTATCAGCACATAGCTAAGTTTCTCTGAAAGGCCAGCGACAAACTGGCCTTTTCTTTTTTAAACCATAGCACTGCAAGTCTTCTAAATCAATCAGAATCGATCCCAGAAAATTTGCAGAAGTGACAAAACTGTTCTTCTTCATCAAAACTTTTTATTATCAGCCACATAAATGTATGGAAAAAAAATCGTGGATGAGGTATGGTTTTCGGCTGTAATACTAAATAAATCATGTAACCTAATAATCCTAGGTTTGTTTTTAGAGCTCCGCAATTAACGGTTGCGTAGTTCCGTCAAATACTATACAAATACTTTTTTGATTCCAACCTATTTCAGAAGGTCGTCATCGATCAAATCTTTACATTTTACCTTTCCCTCGGATGCACGTTCGATTTTCAAAGCATTGCTTAATAGAATATCTTTACCTTTGATCGCATTTCTAAGAGTGGGAGCGGTAATGTTAGCCTTGGCAGCGAATTTTCGGGCTGAAATTCCCCTTTCCTCTAGGTAATCACTTAATTTCATGAGTAGCCTTTTATTTTATTTGGAAAAAGTATTGCGCGAAATGGGCAATAAGCTTTACAATTTGTGCATTAATTATACCAGCCTTTTCATAAAGGTCAACACCAAACATGAAAAAAAGAGTTTGTCTTATACTTCAGCAGTACAACACGGCAAGTGCTAAAAAAAGACAATTGCTTTAACATGTTATTTAAATTTTTAAAGGAGAGTTTATGTTTAGACCTTATGACGAAGATGCTTTGGAAGGGATCTTTCATGATCAGGCTGTAATAAGGTTATCTGATAGCAAAGAATCGCTTATATACCAGCTATCGAGAATTGCTAAAGATCCTTACATGGAAGATTTTTTAGGAATGTTTCTCTTTTCTTTAGATAACGACCAACCACATGCAATGAAAATTGCTAAAGAATTTAATTTAGACAAGAAAGATATCGTTATTCTTAACGAAGACATAGATAAATTTATAGAAATTGAAAGCAACGAAGATTTTTTGGATAATTGGGGGACAAGCAATGGGTAAGAGGTTTTCGCCAAAAAATTAGAGTGCCTATAAAAAGGAAGGAAGAGAAGCTTTCCCCGACTTCTCTCCCGCATGAACAGGAGCTGTTCAATGAATTTGACATTACTAAGTTTAAACTTAAAAAAATAAATGGACAAGGAGAATTATGAATTTCCATAGCAATGATATAAATGAATTGATTACCGCATTATCAAAAGCTCAAGGTGAAATGTCTGCGGCTGCTAAAGATTCAAACAATCCTTTTTTTGGATCTAAATATGCAGATTTAAGTAGCGTATGGAATGCTTGCCGAGATGCGCTCAGCCAACATGGATTAGCTGTTATACAAACGATGAATAAGGCCGATGATGGAGAAATGTACTTGGCAACTACCTTAGGCCATGCTAGCGGACAATGGATGCGTTCTTATTTACCTATTAAGATTAAAGTGCCTGAAAATGCTGAGACAGATAAATGGGGAAAACCTAAAAAAGTAAATGAACTTCAATTGTTAGGTTCTTGCCTGACCTATTTAAGAAGATATGCACTGGCTGCAATTGTTGGTGTAGCTCCTGATGAAGACGATGACGGAAATTCTGCAATGGGTTATCAAGCCCCAAAGAAATATGAAAAAGCAAAGAAAGAGGAACCAATATCCCTGCCTTATGAAGAAGAATTTACTCAAGAAGATTTTAAGCCTGAAGAAGTTAATGCTTATCTTGAGAAAAATTGGCACCATGATTTAGAAAACTTCAAATTATTTATGGCTGAAACAATGGCGGTTAAAAAATGGAATTATCGTACCTGTATCAATATATTTGATACACATAAAGAACACACAACCAAAACATTCATTGCATGGTTGGCAAAAAATTCTAAAGCATAAATATTGACTTACCCCTTCCGGCAGCCCAATGGGGATCATTTCGAGGCATTTAACGAAATGATCCACACATTATTTTAAAGGATCTTTATTAATTACATCGATGGCTATATGAACATCAGTATTTTTTTGGAAAGTATCTTTGTCACACTTTAGCGTAATTGCATCATTATCGGCAATTTTCTCTACATCATCCATTATCGGTGTAAAAGCGGCGCAAGAGTGCATGAAGAGAATTGGAATGAGTAATAAGCCTTTGAAGCTGTTCCTCATTTTTTTTTTCCTTTCATCTTCCTGTCGTATTTTTCAATTTTTTTATCTTGTTTCTTGTCCATCTTGAGCAAGGTTTTAGTGTCTTTGCCACCTTTATCAAGATCTTTTTTTATTTTATTAATTTGCTTATCCATCACTTACCTTTTTTTGGAATTTTAGCTCCCGACTTTCGTGCTTCCGATAAAGCTATTGCAATCCCTTGTTTTGGATTTTTGACTACAGGGCCTTTTTTGCTTCCACTATGTAATTTTCCTGCCTTAAACTCTGTCATGACTTTTTTTATTTTAGGTGCTTGTGGCATATTCACTCCTTGAATTTTTTTTCACATTACAGAATTTCCAACCTATTTTCAATATATTTTTACAAAAATTTTCTTTACCTATTTTTCCCATTGGCATATCCTTTTTTTACATTCCCCTTTCCCACAATCAAAAACAGGAGTTCCTAATGGAGTCAGATCAAGATAAAGCATTTGCTTTTTTCAAAGAGCGAGGTATTATAAGTGTCGCTTTCCTTATGCGAAAAATGCAAATAAAATATGATTTGGCAAACAAGTTGTATTTAGTGTGTTTAAGACAACAAGCGCAAGAATGGTTTTATTTTAGGCGTTTTGGTTCATCATATGAAGAAATCATGATCGGTGAAAAAGCCTTGACCAAAATTACATAACTCCCACTAAGGACAGCATAAAAATAGCTACATAAGCGTCATTATCAGACGTTATGGTAAAATATGGAAAAAAGACAAGACTTTACCGAACTATTGGATGATGCAGTCGAATTATTATCGGACCAACCTCGGGATATTCAAAATCTAATCCTTTGGGCATGTAAATTAGATGATGAAGAACGAGCTGCCTTGATCTTTGCCTATAGAATCCTTCATAATGAAGATCAGAATGGATGAACTGACATTAAAACAATTTTTCAAAAAACTTGAATGCTATAAATGTAAAACTAGGGTATGTTACAGTGGATCTTATGCTGCAATTTATTGCATGAAATGTAACGAATGGCGTAGTGAAAAATGTATTTACGCTGATACAAAGGAGGGCTGTCCTCAATGTAGTGACAGACCTAAAAAACCATTAAGAGAGGAAATATGAAAAAAAATATGTTAGCATTCTTAACACTTGCAATGTTATCTTTTTTTTCTTTTAAGCCACTTTATGCTGAAAATGTGGAATTCCCACAAGAATCAGATACCGATTTAGCTATGACTGGGGAGAATAATTTTCCAATATATGATATTTATCCCCTCCATTCTTATTTAAACGAACGTATAGATAATCTTGAAAAAATCATTGCTTCTTTTCCTAGAAAGATGAATAGAGATCAAAAATGTTTCTATTGGATGCATCAAGGTAAAATGCAAGCATACAAGGAAATTTTTTCAACGATTGATTTATTGCGTCAAAATACACATTAATATTCCTAAGGGTACAACATGAAAAAATATTTGATTATTTTATTGCTTTGCATTACCACGATGATGAATTGTTTTGCCCAGGAATATTTTAGAAGACCTGAAGAATTTGATCTTAATGTACCTATTTTCACAGCGTTTGCAGAAGGATATGCTATAAATGATACCAAATTGATAAAGCGAATAATTTCATCATATCAATTAGCAAAAAAAGAGCATTTAGGCAATTCCATGTGGCAAGGATTTTTTGATCAGCAACGAGAAATTCATAATACCTTTCTTTCTGGGGATTTTAATAAATGTGCAAATATACTCCGGAACCCAGAAAAAAATGAGTTGTTTTACGGATTTGAATTGATGTCAAAAGAAGGCCTTGCATATGTAAGGACATATAATTCTGTTTATTTTGGCTTAAGAAATTTAGATTTTCTAGTGAGATTTGGAGAATCAATTTCAGCAATTAGACTTGATAATCCTGAAGCCTATGGATCTGCGCCAAGAAAATGGATAGCCAATGAAGTTTTGAGTTGTATTGAAAATAAACTTGGCAAAGAAATTTTATTCCCTAATCCTTTTAAAGATGAAATCGGTATTTTTACCCCGAAAGGGATTGCATCTGAAAGATCTATTTGGGCTATATATCAAGCATATTTAATAGCTCATCATGTTAAAGGCATAGAAAATCCTAAGGTTCTTGAAATAGGTGCTGGGCTAGGTAGAAACGCTTATTATGCACGAATATTTGGAATTAAAGACTACACTATCATAGATATTCCTATCAGCAACATGGCTCAAGCTTACTTTTTAGGTAAGGTATTAGGAGAAAATGAAGTCGCTTTACTAGGAGAAAAAAGTTCAACAAATCAAATTAAAATATTGACACCAGACCAATTTTTAAATGAAAAAGATCAGCATTATGATTTAATTATTAACGTGGATTCCCTGACAGAGCTAGATGAGAAAAATATGCAAGCTTATGTAAAAAAGATAGCTCTATCTACACCAAAATTTATCTCAATAAATCACGAAACGAATAAATTCACTGTCGGTGATTTTGCAGATAATTTACTCAATCTTAGTTCTAAAGAAAGAAATATCCATTGGATGAGAAAAGGTTATACTGAAGAAATTTATAATTTTAACCAACCCTTGTTGCACTAATTCTGCCATATGCTGTTCCTGTAGTGACAAAAGTAGCTGTCATAACTAAATAATAGGTGGTTGTCGCTGTCACAGTCACTCGGTAAGAAGGAATGGAGCCAGCCATTTCACCCATCCCAGCAATAATGGTATTTGTATATGCATCCCCTTGAGTTCCGGTTATCGTATTGTTTGTGGTGCTTATATTAATTGTAAATGTTGTGCCCCCACCTGTAAATACAACCTCTCCCACCGCTGATAGGTCCCAAATGCCAGGGGTTAAGTTAATACTTGTGATTGTTTTTGCTGTAGTTGAAACTAAAACAACACCGGTGGCATTTGCGCGAATTTGTTCCCCTAAATATCCAGCTGAAGGAGCTTGAGCAACGCCGCCTTTAATAGTTCCACCTACCTGTGTAGTGGTATTAATAGTCTGAGAAGTACCAGAGAAAATTAACAAACCATAATTTATTGTTCCTGCTCCTGTGATCGCATTTGTGTTCGATGAAGCAATTCTATTGGAATAAACGTCTGCGGTAACTCCGGTTCCAATTGATATTGCTGACGCCGTACCACTTGCTACTGCGGAGGACTGAACAACAGTTTGACCAGTGCCATTTAAAGTTAAACATGTTGTATTTATCGCTCCACAAGTAATAAACGTATTGGTAATGCCCATCCCACCAGTACTGCTGGAACTAAAAGCATTGTTAAATTGAGAATAGGTTAAATTTACAATGCCCGCAGAATTTGAAGATGCAGTGGTTGCTCCACCAGAATTTAACATCAAAAGATTGGTTGTGAATATAGACCCTGTACTAGTAGAGACATACAATGTAATTCCGGTTGTCCCAATATCACCCATTGAATCGGAGATATTAATTGCCGCAGAAGCATTAGCTACCGTAAAAGAAATACCAGTATTATTTAAACAATTTAAAAAACAATTTTGTATATTTACAACAGATGCTGCTGAACCAGTAACAGCCAATAAAGCTGCTGAGTTAGTTTGTAGCTGTATTCCTGATATAGTTACGGTTCCAGCAGTTGTCATCGTACATATACCATTGATGATTACATGACCAGTGCCATTCAGGGAACTATCTGATCCATAAGCAGTAAGATTTACTCCTGCTTTTAGAGTAAGATTCTCTGTATATGTTCCTGGCATGATAAATATCGTATCACCTGAAGTTGCAGAGGTGATTGCGGCGGCTATTGAAGTACTAGTCCCATTGAATCCAAGAGGGTCTACAATCCATCTAGAGGAAGACATAGGATTAATATTGGCTATATTTGTGCCAGCAACAACAGTACTAAACTTGGTTGCACCTTGTTCGTTGACATGTCCAACAAGCTGAATATTATGAGTTGGGCTAGGAGTTATTAATGTTCCAATATCGCTTGAAAGTGTTTCTAACGCTTGTCCGCCACCAGCAATGTCTAAAGTTATATTTGGAGAACTATAACCAATATTTAGTGTACCACCAGGGGAAGTCAATACACCTACGGTAACATGTGTTCCTCCAGCATTTAATGCCGTTGTTCCTATGAGTAATTGACCATTTGTCAGGATAGTCGCATTACCGCCTCTACCCCCTCCAGCACCACTAAGATCTATGTTTGTACCATAGACGACATCATTATCAAAACCTGCCACATTAACCTCGATTTTAACTTACAAAAACATATGCACTTAGAGCTTTCCAATTGATTGTCTTTGCTGCAATTCCTGTAACTTGAACAATGGCATTATTCCCACTGACAATAAGGTTTGCATCGCATCCAATCGTTGAAGCTTCTTCATTAGTAATCTTATCTGGTGTTCCTACAACCACTCCAGCAGCTCCAGTAGTTCTTATTGATCCCGAAATAAAATATCCTACTCCTGCTGTATCAGTAACATCAAATCCAACAACTTGAATGTCGAAATTATATACTCCTGGAGTAGCACCCATAACAAAACTAGAAAGGGTTGTAGGAGTCGCATCTGCTGTTGTAACAGTTCCGCGTATCCGATTTGTTACAACGACATCAACTTCATTTGAAGTCCCTGTTCCTACTACTCCCCCGTTTACGATTAATCCTGCATCCAAATTTTGGCTTGAATCAGTTCCATGAATTATTAAAATATTAGCCGCAGGTACAGCTGTTCCATTATCTGTGACATAGGATGTAGCAACCGTTGGGGGGACTGGGCCGGAAGAGGAATTGATTTGACCTGCTTGAGACATTGTTTAGCTCACAATAATGTATTGAGAAACCAGATAAACAGATCCAGTGCCAGCAGATCCTTTTACTTGTATTTGTGTTCCTTGGGACAGTGCTGGAAATGCACCTGATACGCCTACTTTTCCTTCATCATAAAGCCAAAAAGAATTCGCAGGAGCTACATCGATATCATTAATTCCATCAATTGAAATTGTCACAAGGACAGATGAATTATTGACAAGTTTGCAGATATAAGAGGGATTAGCTAAAGGAGTGCCTACATTCTGATATAAACCAGTAAATGTAGAAGAATCTATGCTTCTTAAAGTTTCCCAAGCAATTCTATTTGTTTGCATATACTCCCCTATTCGGCTTTAGCAATTTCCATTTCATTTTGCTTCTCTAAAATTTTAGCTTTAGCAGCATCTTCAACTTCGTTAACATATTTAATGAAATAAGAAAGAACTTCTTTTACATCAGCAAGTGATGTATCTGCATTACACATGTAAAAATGTTCTTTTCCATTAAATGAATATTCTATTCTTGAAAAATTTTTGATCATTTTAATCCTTATGCAACTGTTGTTATAGCTGTCCAACCAGTACCAGCGTTTGTATTGATATAAGCTCTTGTTGAAGTACTAGATCCATCAGTTCTTAACCACAGAGATCCTTGAGGAGCTGTAACAACACCACCTGGATCACCAGCGCCTGCTAATACTTGTGGGCCAGCAGCTGAGTTAAGAGCTACTTTACCAGACATAGTGATGAGACCAGTTCCGGCTTGCAAGGTAACTGCTGCTGCACCTGTTGTTGAACCGATTGTCACTAAGTTAGCGGCACCAGTTCCAGCAATATTGACAGTTTTTACACCAGTTCCTGAGTTTGCAATATTGATCGTTTGAGCCCCTGTACCGCCTGCTATGGTCATTGTGCCCGTCTGTGCTGTACCACCGATAGAAATAGTTCCTGTGGTCGTAGCAGCGCCAACAGTATAGGTAGAGGTTGCAGCACCGTTTAATGCGAAGTTTCCTGTGCCTACTAACAAGCTCAAGGAAGCAGCACCTGAGACTGTACCAATCGTTATAACGTTAGCGACCGCGCCAATACCGATATTGACA
>Ga0193718_1000009_pt1 | contig 40019 bp, 33 predicted proteins | sample U2a1metaG_FD_144918 | JGI IMG/M metagenome (GOLD analysis project Ga0193718, IMG submission 144918) | Soil microbial communities from a riparian zone of the East river system, Colorado, United States - U2a1 | ecosystem: Environmental > Terrestrial > Soil > Riparian zone | place: USA: East River... | reverse complement strand
CTTCGCGCGGGTCAGGTGATGCTCCCCGACCACCAGCGTGGACGGAGGGTCGTATTCCTCAAAATCCATTTTCATTTCCAACGGCTTTTCCTGCGCGAACGACAGGGCACATGGAAAACAGGCCACGGCTAAAAGGATAGTTAGTTTCATAGATTTCATCATGGATGCAATTTACGTTTAGCAACGGTTTATGTTTTAAAAAGATGATGAGTGGCTTTCCCTACGTCGTAAGTCCTACTGGCACATACCCTACCATAAAATATCATATTGGGGAAATTTCTTTTTACCTTGGAGCAAAGATAGAGTAAGCATCTATGAAATTTTTCAGTCTTGCATCCTGTTTCATTCTGTTTTCAACGTTGGCCTTTGGGCAGACTGATCCGCTCGAAGCAGCAAGAAAAAAAATAACCACTAAAGATTTTGCCGGAGCGAAGGCCGACTTAACCAGGGTCATCGAGAAAAATCCAAAAAACAAAGATGCCTTTACCTTGCGCGGACGTGCCCGTATGGGGCTTCAGGATTTCTATGGCGCCATCGGGGATCTCAATTTCGCGCTTGACATCGACTCGACCTTTGCGGAAGCCCTGAATTTCCGGGGAGAATCAAAGGTCAATTTAGGGGACGACAGCGGAGCCATTGCAGACCTGGATAAAGCGATCCGGCTCAATTCCAAATTCGCCGAAGCCTACACCAACCGCGGATTCGCCAAATACAATATCGATGAGCTCCAGGGCGCTTACTTCGATTTTTCCAAGGCACTCGAACTCGGGCCCGTCGACGCCGACAAATATTTTAACCGCGGCGTAGTAAAAGCCGAGCTGGGAGAATTTGTCAGCGCGATCGATGACTATACAAAAGCGATCGAATTGGACAAGAGCGACCCCAACTTATATAACTACCGGGGAGTAGCCCGCTACAATACCAGCCATTTTGAGGATGCGATTGCCGATTATGACCAGGCTATCCAACTCGATCCCAAGGATCCACTGCGGTTTGAAAACAGAGCGCTTGCCAGGACGGCAAAGGCAGATCTGAAAGGGGCACTGGAGGATTATAATAAAGCTATTGAGTTGGCAAACGATGATCCGGAAACATACAACCTGAGAGGCGTTCTTAAAAACACGATGCTCGATTACGATGGCGCCATCGCCGATTACACCAAGGCCATCGAATTGGATGCTACCAATCCAACGTACTTTGATAACCGGGCGTTGAGTAAGACCGAAAAAGAAAATTTCGCGGGAGCTGTCGAGGATTACACGTCGTCCATTGAACTTTACCCGAACGATGCTGAGACCTATTATCAGCGCGGAATGGTGAAGTTGCAGATGAATAATAACTATGATGCCTGCCTTGATCTGAAACGAGCTGAGGAACTGGGTTCACAGGAAGCCAAAGGCGCGATAAAGAAAAATTGCAAGTAAATGGCTGCGGCCGTTGCCATCGTACTGAATGGCATTTCGCGTAAAAAGAAAAAATTCTACCGCGACATCTATCCGGCCCTTGCCGGGAAATTCGACCTTACTATTTTTGAAACCCAACGCGCCGGTCACGCCGTTGAACTTGCCTCGACGGCCGCCAACCAGGGTTTTGATTTTATTATCGCGGCCGGTGGCGACGGGACACTGAATCAGGTGCTTAACGGCGTTCAACTCAACCGGTCCTGTTCGCAGATTGTTTTAGGGCTCATCCCCCTTGGCACGGGAAATGATTTTGCACGGACATGTGGACTTTCAGCCGACCCCGGGCTTTTGGCCACCTTAATTGAATCCAACCTCCCCAAGCCGGTAGACCTGGGCAGAATAACATGCCGCGACCAGGAGGACAGAGAGGTGACCCGGTATTTCATCAACGCCTGCAGTGTGGGCATGGGGCCGGCTGTCGTAAAACGATTGGCAAAAAGCAATCGCACCCTTGGACCTACGCTCACGTATTGGAAAGCCATCACGGCGACATTCCTGACACATCGACCCGAAGAAATTTACTGTAAGACCCCCGCCTGGGAATGGCAAGGAAAAATCCGGGTACTGGCTATTGCCAACGCGCGTTCATTCGGTAACGCACTGTACATCGCGCCGGATGCCATCGTCGACGATGGACTTCTTAACGTTTTTATTGCCGGAGCCTTACCGCTGTGGAAGTTTTTGGTTTACCAGCAAGCCATGAAGGCCAAAAAGAAAATCCGGGATGGATTGATAATCTATAACCAAAGCACCCGGATTGAACTTCACTCGAAGGGCGTCTGTGCGATCGAAGCAGAAGGAGAATTAGCGGGGTTCCTGCCTGCCGAAATTGAAGTTCTACCGAAATCGATAAATTTTTTGCGATGAAAAAACCTCCAGTGGCGTTTATGCAACTCTTTGCTGGAGAATGTAGTTGGTTAAGTGGCTGACCAAAAAGGTATTATTTAAAGAATCAAACCAAATTATCCCTTGTCTCTGCGCCTCCCTTGCGCCTCCGCGTCTCTGCGGTGAAAAATTTTCCACCGCAGATGCACTACAGAAACCGGCCTTAGCCCTGACTTAATTGGACTTAATTGGGGTAGGTGAAAGTTCCGGTTGTTTTTTCACCACCAGCGCTCCCGCAATGACATCGTGCAATGCCTGCTGCTTCTCGGTAAACCCAGCCATGATATAGCCAATGGTAAAGGTAAGGTTTGAAATAAGCTTACAGAGATTCCGTACCAGTGCTTTTCCAAAATCCAGCCTTTGCCCCTGCAAATCCGTGACGATTAATCCCAACGCCATTTTGCCAACACTTCCCTGGTATTTTGATGACTCCATAAAGGAATGGTATACGATCTTCATGACTTCATTGACGGCCCATGAAATACCGATCATGGCAGACAAAACGGCAATCAGGGCAGCGACATCTTCCGTGTTCTGAAAATCACTGAATGAAAAATTGCTCGCCAATCCAACGGTTGCCAGCATGGGTGCGATGACAATCCATCCTATCATTCCCAAAAGGCAGACATCAATAAACCAGGCAACAAAACGTAGCCAGAATCCAGCGTATATTGTATTCATAGTAGTAAAGGTTTGGTTTTAGGTGGAAGAAAGATAAGCATTCTCTTCAAATTTTTGCTCCCTATTGGCTGAAGAGATTATTCATCTCCAGGTCGATCCTCCCGACAATCGCCGAAAAATCCTCAATGCGTTCGGCAAAATCCATGGCATTTACATCGATGATAAGCAACTTGCTTTGTTTGTACCCGCCAATCCATTTTTCATAATGTTCGTTCAGGTTCTTCAGGTATTCAAGGCGTATCCCATATTCAAAATTCCTGCCTCGTTTTTGAATTTGCTGTACGAGCTTTGGAATATCGGCTTTCAAATAAATCAGCAGATCAGGGGGGTGTACAAACGTAATCATCGAGTTGAAAAGATCGAGGTAACTCTGGTAATCACGGTCGCTGATGTGGCCACTGGCATGGAGATTGGCGGCAAAAATGTGTGCGTCTTCGTAAATCGTACGGTCCTGGATAATGGTCTTTTTACTATCCCGGATTTCCCGGATCTGATTAAACCGGCTGTTGAGGAAGTAAATCTGAAGATGGAACGCCCATCGCGTCATGTCGTCGTAAAAGTCCTTGAGGTACGGATTTTGGTCAACGGACTCATACAACGGCGTCCACCCGTAGTGCTTTGAAAGTTTCTCCACCAGCGTGGTCTTGCCCGAGCCAATGTTCCCGCAAACGGCGATATGTTGCATCAGAATTTACAGAATTATAGAATTTACAGAATTTTATCAGAATTTACAGAATGGTAGAATGAGCAGAATTGTAGAGCGATAAGTATATCGCCTTCAAATTTAGAAGTGTTGATGCATAACCCAAAATATTCACAAATTCTGCCTATTCTCATATTCACAAAATTCTGTAAATTCTGCAAATTCTGATCCAAATTCTGATCTGATATGAGATTCAAATCCTTCACCGTCATTCTATGTTTGTGGGCAAGCCTAAGTGGCTGTAAGCGTGACCGTGACGTGAAATGTGCGTTTGTGCCGGACACGAAAAGTATTCCGATTGATTTGAGAATCGAATCGCTGGAAGATTCATTGCCCTCCATCGCTACCAAGGCACAGTTGGTCACGTTTCTTACCCGGCATCCCCATTTGCGTGATCACTTTTTTGGGCGGTCGCGTTACCCCAACGACTCCATTTTCATCAATGAACTCTACCGTCGCTTCACGAATCCGGCCATGGACACGTTGTTGATCGAGGCACACAACGTTTTTGGCAGCGGCCAGGAGCTGAAAGAACAATTCCGTACCGCCTTTGCCAACATCAAATACTACTATCCGGACTTCAAGCCGCCTGCCCTGCAGACTATCATCAGCGGAATGGAGACGGACTTGCTCGTAAGCGATAGCCTGGTGGTGATCGGACTGGACTACTTTCTCGGCCCCAACTCCCGGTACCGGCCCAACATGTATGAGTACATGTTGCGCCGGTATACAAAGGATTTTATTGTGCCGTCCGTACTGTTGCTCTATGGCATCGACACGCATTTCAATAAAACAGATCTGGCCGATAAGACCGTGCTGGCCGATATGATCGCCTACGGCAAGGCCTACTATTTTGCCAAGCGGATGCTTCCCTGCACGCCCGACAGTCTCTTCATCGGCTTCACATCAGAAGAAATAAATTCGGCACGGGAAAATGAAGACCTCATCTACATCCGGTTGATTGAAAATGAAGTAATGTATTCTACCCGTCACCAGATCAAGCAACGGTATCTCGCGGAGCGGCCCAAGACGCTGGAGATCGGAGAAAAGTGCCCGGGTCGCATCGGCCAATGGGTCGGATGGCAAATCGTTGAGGCCTACGCCCGGCAGAATCCAGGGAGAACGGTGCCGCAAATTATGAGCAACGCGCAAGCTGCGGTGATTTTTAAAGATTCGAAGTACCGGCCAGGGAAAAAGTAGCCCTTGCCCGGGCATTGCACCCGACGAAATGAATACCGTCAGGTAAATTTTATACGGGAAGCTTTATCTCCTGTCGGAAGACAACTATATTTCTCGCCACTATTTTTACCGACAGTATGAAACCAGCCGTTTTTGCCAAGTTAGCCATCATGATGCTTCTGCAATACTTCACGTGGAGTGCCTGGTATGTTACCATGAGTACCTACATGAAGGTAAATCTGGCGGCCTCTGACGCTCAAATCGGATTCACGTACGGAGCACTTTCTATTGCTACCATGATCTCCCCCATTTTCGTTGGAATGGTTGCCGATCGCTTTTTCGCTGCGCAACGGATTACGGGTGTGTTGCATACGCTGGGGGCAGTCCTTCTTTACCTGGCTTCCTGGGTTACTACCAATACCTCATTTTATTGGGTAATTCTTATTTACTCACTCCTCTACATGCCCACCATTGCGCTAACGAATAGCATTGCCTTTCATCAAATGGCCGATCCAGGCAAGCAATTTCCATGGATCCGTGTATTTGGCACGGCCGGCTGGATTGTAGCGGGGTTGACGATTGGATTTCTTGGACTTGAAAAGACCCTGTCCACCTTCCACATCGCGGCAGCGGCTTCGCTCGCGTTGGGATTGTTCGCTTTTACTTTACCGAACACCCCGCCCAAGGGAAAGACCGCCGGGGCCACTGCATCGGGCGCCCTCGGTGCGGAAGCATTTGCACTTTTCAAAGATAAATCCTACATCGTATTTTTCAGTGCTGCTATTTTAATCTGCATTCCGCTGGCATTTTATTATGGGTTCACCAATTTGTTTTTGATTGAATTGGGAATGGAAAACACCGCAGGAAAAATGATTCTGGGGCAGGTTTCCGAGGCCACATTCATTCTTGCCATCCCTTTTCTATTTAACAGCATAGGCGTAAAGAAAATGTTGATGATGGGAATGACAGCCTGGATTCTGCGCTACGTCTTTTTTGCCTACGGAGATCTCCAGGCCAACCTGTGGATGTTATATGCCGGAATTATCCTTCATGGTATTTGTTATGATTTCTTCTTTGTAACCGGATACATGTACACCGAAAAGAAAGCCGGTGAGAAAATCAAGAGCGCCGCGCAAGGGTTGTTTACGTTCGCCACGTATGGACTGGGAATGTTTATCGGAACCTGGTTTTCCGGGTCCATAGCAAATCGATACTCGCTGGAGGCAATCAATTCAATAACCGGAAAAAACAGCCACTTATGGATGAGTATTTGGCTCGTGCCTGCCATCATCGCTTTTTGTGTGCTCGTCTATTTCATCATTTTCTTTAAAGAGAAAAAAGAAATTAAGACCGTTTAGTGTGCTGCCAACACCGATCAAAAAAGAAATTCTATAATAACCATCATCAAAATCTCCTACTATGAAAATTGCCATGCTTGGTTCCGGATTTATTGGCCGGTTTTATGCGGATTCGCTTCAGGGGTACCGAAGCAAAGATAAAATTGTAACGATCTATTCCCGAAAGGAAGAAAGCGCAAAAAAATTCGCAGCAGATTATCAAGTGGCGTTTTCGACGACCAACATGGAAGAGGCCATCAACCGTCCCGAAGTGGAGGTAGTTTGCATTTCTTTGCCCAATAACCTGCACGAAGAAGCGGTAATGCTTTGCGTAAAACATAAGAAAGCAGTCGTTACCACCAAGCCGCTGGGGCGCAATGCGGACGAAGCCAGACGCATGCTGGAGGCAGTTGAAAAAGCGGGGATTTTTAATGGCTATCTGGAAGATCTTGTTTACACACCCAAGTTTCTCAAAGCGCACGAAAGCGTCAAAAATGGTGCGCTGGGGCGAATCTTATGGGCAAAGTCGCGCGAAACGCATCCGGGTCCCCATAGCGATTGGTTCTGGGACATAGAGCAAGCCGGCGGGGGATGCATTCTCGATCTGGGCTGTCATTGTGTAGAGATCAACAGAAGCTACATTGGCAAGGATATCAAGCCGATCGAAGTGATGTGCTGGGCGGACACGCAAGTGAAGCCAATTGATGCCGAAGACCATGCCATTGGGTTAGTCAAATATGAAAACGGTGCGATTGGCCAGTTTGAGGTGAGTTGGACCTTCCGGGGAGGCCTCGACTTACGGGACGAAGTGATGGGCACCGAAGGCACAATCTGGATCAACAGTTTTTTGCGCACCGGGTTTGAAATGTTTACAACCGGTAAGGGTGCTGATTACGTGGCCGAAAAAGCGGAAAGCAACACCGGCTGGCTTTTTCCGGTAGGCGATGAACTCAACGAACTTGGCTACAATCACATGTTCATGGACATGTTTAATGCCCTTGAAAAGGGAACCCAACCCAAAGAGACTTTTTACGACGGCTATGTGGTGAACTCCGTATTGGATGCCGCCTACAAATCAGCAAAGACAAAGTTGTGGGAGCCCGTGAAGCTCGACATCTGGCGCGGGAAAGTAGGCGTATCCAAGGACAGTCACCTCCAGGAATACGATGCGGATCACTACCTGGTAAAAGAAGAAGTGACGCACTATGGAGCAAAGAAAGTGATCTTGAAGAATAAGAAGACGGGGAAGATTTTTGAGAAGGTGGATAAGTAATTTAGCCAAATCAGCGTTTAATAAAAAGATTCGCGAATTTTGCTGAAAGCATGTCGCGGGAATATGTTGTCATCCCCAATCGCCTCGCCGCCTCCTGATATTCCAACAACCTAGTTTTGTCTTCCACAAACGGCCTTATCTTTTTTACAAAATCATTCGGCTCCCGCGGGTCAACATAAATCCCGCACCGGTTCTCCTCAATTTCTTTTTTGATCCACCCCCCAAAATTGATGACGATCAGTTTGCCGGCAGCCAGTCCGTCAAAATATTTATTGGGGGACCCGGTCTCCAGGACAGGAACGTTTTTATAACAAACAAAGGCAGCATCTGAAACGCTGAGGAGTTCTCTCACCCCTTCCCTATTCTGAAAACCGACAAAGGTGAGATTCCGGAGTCCTAGCCGGCCGGCGTTGACTTTGAGACGATCTAGCACGGCTCCCTCCCCGCACAGGAAAAATTGAATCAGCAAGTTGGCTTTATGTGAAACGCGGGCGATCTCCAGAAAATAATCCAATCCATTTGCCACGCCCACCGCCCCGGCATACGTCACAACGAATTTCTCCTGCACCTCGAATTTTTTTTCAAGGTGCTCTTCCTTCGGCGCCGGCCGGAAGCAGTTAACATCAGCCATGTTGGGTATCAGGTGTATAGTTTTACCCGGCATTTTCTCTTCGACGGCAGATTGGATAGCGGGAGATGGGGCTACGATCGAATCCGCTTCTCGGTAAATCCATTTTTCTAACGCATACAAAAACCGGCGAAGGAAATAGTTCTGCACGTAGCCCAGTTGAACCGGCGCATCGGGCCAAAGGTCACCTACTTCAAAAAGAAAAGGAATTTTATGCCTTCTCTTCATCCATCCTGCAGCCAACCCCACCGTGAGGGGCACCGACATCGCATAACACATGCTGACGTCATGCCATTGTCCTGCGAGCCTGGCGCTTTTCCAGGCAAACCTGAGAAAGGAAATGCCGCGCGCGGTAAATCCAAACTTGTTGTCATACGCTACCGGAAGGTAATGCACTTCCACTCCCTCCACGTCCTGCTGCCGGTATCCCGGTTCATTATGAGCGGTAATGACGACGGTTTGAATTCCCCGATCGGACAGGGCCTTTGCGAGATAATAGGATCGGAGCGCACCTCCCGTTTGCGGCGTATGGAAATGCTGATGCAGAATTAAAACTTTCACCGGAGAATTTAAGATTTAAACTATTTTAAAATTAAAAGATTTAAGATCAGGGAGTACGCCTGAGCCCTGGCAGGCACCAATTTTAAACTTTAAATCTTAAATTTTAAATCCTATTTCGTAGTTTTAGCCAACTTCAACAATCAACAATGAAAAAGACATTATTTCTATTCTGCATGCTCACCGTTTTATCACTTTGTGTGTGGGCACAAAAAAAAGAGTATTCACTTTTTAACGGCAAGAACCTGGATGGCTGGAAAATCCATGGTACGGAGAAATGGTACACTGAAAAAGGTGAATTGATTTGTGAAAGCGGTCCGGACAAAGAATACGGCTACCTGACCACCGATAAGGACTTCAAAGATTTTGAGCTTACGGTCGACTTTAAACAGGAATCCAACGGCAACAGCGGGGTCTTTTTTCACAGCAGCCTCGAAGGAACAAAGATTACCGGCTGGCAGGCTGAGGTAGCACCCGCTGGGCACCATACGGGTGGTATTTATGAATCGTACGGCAGAGAGTGGCTGATCAAACCGGATGCAGACAAGGAGAAAATCCTCAAAGAAGGTGAGTGGAATACCATGAAGGTTAAAGTGAAAGGAGACGAGGTCACGACCTGGCTCAATGGAACACAAATGATCTTCCTAAAAGATGAAAAAATAGGAGGCAGGACGGGAAAAATTGCGCTCCAAATCCATTCAGGGGGCGGGGTAAAAGTCAGGTGGAAGAATATTAAAATAACGGAATTGTAGGTAGCCGATCCGCCCCGATTTTTATCGGGGTCATACCAGGCATACAAAAAAAGGCCCTTTCCAATTCGGAAGGGCCTTATTATTTTTTGGATTGGCGATCAATGCTTTTCATGCAGCCCCCGGGCATAGCTTAAGATATTCCCAATGCTGGCCGGCGAAGGCTGTAGCCGTACCGTATCCAATTGGCTTTTGGTTGCCGTCAACTCTTTGAACTGCTCCTGCAGTTCGGAGTCACAGATCAGGGCTTTATTGATCTCCGTCGCCTCCGTCGCCGAAGTCTCGTGGTATAAATACCGGATCAGATCGTTTTGGGTAAACGTTTTTGTCATAGGCAATATTATTTTTTATCATTTTCTTTCTTAGGTTGATCAGCGCATACCGCATCCTTCCCAGCGCTGTATTTATGCTCACGCCGGAGCGGGTAGCAATTTCCTGGAAGCTCATCTCCAAATAGTGCCGCATGATCAGCACTTGCTTTTGCTCTTCCGGTAATTCTTTGATCAGATCGCGCAAACGGGATTTGGTCTCTTTGAACATTTGAGCCGATTCATGTGATTCCTCGGCAAAGTTCAACGAATTGAACACCCTGCTGCCATCCTCCAGCACAATTTCCGGATAGCGCTTGCTCTTGCGGAAGTGGTCAATAGCCAGGTTGTGGGCAACACGGCTCAACCAGGGTAGAAACTTACCCTCCTCATTGTACCGGCCGCTTTTGACCGTATTGACCACCTTAATGAAGGTTTCCTGTAGCAGGTCTTCGGCTACATAACGGTCCTTTACAATTAAGTAAATTGCCGTGTAAATGCGGGATTTGTGTCTATGAAGTAGCATTTCGAACGCCTCTTCGTTACCGGTTTGATAGAGCGAAACCAACTGGCTGTCGCTACATCTTCTGTCAATCATCTGTCTTGCGATTAGGTAACGTAGAACTCTCGCTCGATAGTATTTGGGGTTAGTTGAATCTTTTGGAATTGAAAAGATAGAAATATTATCTAAAAGCCCAAAAAAAATATTAAAAAATGTTGCCTTCTATATAAATTCTTATGCTATTTGAGCCCAATTTTTGATTTGTACGTGATAAAAGCATGGCGGGAAGCAAGAAAAGAGTAATTAAGAGCCTGGAAAGCCTGTCCGAGGATTTGCGGGAATTGTTGCGGCAGCAATTTCCAAATGGCTATGAGGCAAGCATCACCAGGATAAAAAATGCGAAAAACGAACCCATCTTTGTTTTTCCGCTGGAAACAGAGGATGCCGTTTACTTAGTCAAAGTGCCTGCTACCCGCAATAGCGAGGGCGAATACGCCGTGGAGTCGGGGAAGAAACAGGAATTCGAAAGTCCCGAGGATGAAGGATTTACTGCGGAGGAAGACTTTGAAAGCGCTGAGGAAAGTGAGGATTATGATAATGAAGAGCGGGAAGGCAAAAGTCGTGAAGCCAGTTATGATCCTGATTTCGACAATTAAAAAATAATCCAGGCATAAGCACGAACACCATCTGCCGGCCGGCGGATGGTGTTTTCATTTTATCTTGTTTGGAGAGGGGCCGGGGGTAAGGTATTTTTGCGACTTCTCATGATTTCCAGCTCCCCACTCCATTCTGACGATTCCTACCTGGACGAACTTGATCCCAGGGAATTCATCATTATCAAACGCGCCCGGGTCAACAACCTAAAAAACCTCAGTGTCGCCATCCCGCGAAATAAACTCGTGGTGATCACCGGCCTTTCGGGCTCCGGGAAATCGTCCCTGGCATTTGACACCCTATTTGCCGAAGGGCAAAGGATGTACGTAGAAAGTTTAAGTTCTTATGCCCGCCAGTTTCTGGGAAGGATGGAAAAACCCGAAGTCGATTACATCAAAGGAATTTCTCCGGCGATTGCAATAGAACAGAGAGTGAACACCCGCAATCCCCGGTCAACCGTTGGCACAACAACGGAAATCTATGACTACCTCAAATTGCTCTTTGCCCGCATTGGCAAAACAATTTCGCCCATCAGCGGCAAGGAGGTCAAACGCGACACGGTCACCGATGTCGTGGATGCCATCAACAAACTAAACCCCGGAACGCCCGTCATGGTCGCCTGCCCTCTCAAAATCGGGAAAGGCAGGAAGATCGAATATGAGCTAAACCTTTTGTTGAGTAAAGGCTTTGCGCGGATTTTGGTGAATGGTGAGGTAAAATTCATTGAGGAGTTGTTAAATCTCTCACCCTCCTCCACTGGAAGAGAGGGGGACTTGCCCGCCGAAGCCTTGGCGAAGGCGGGAGCAGGGGGGAAGAAAAAGGCTGCCACCAAATCCAAAAAAATAACAGGCGAAGTTGAAATTCTGATTGACCGCGCTGCTGTTAATCCCCTTGATGAAGATTTGACTTTCCGTCTGGCCGATTCCGTGCAAACTGCTTTCTTCGAAGGTCAGGGCGATTGCTTTATTTACTCCGAAGGAAAAAACAAGCAGCACTTTTCCGATCGTTTTGAATTGGATGGAATGACATTTACGGAGCCCTCCGTGAATTTTTTCAGTTTCAATAATCCTTTTGGGGCATGCCGGACCTGCGAGGGTTTTGGAAAAATTCTGGGCATCTCCGACGACCTTGTCATCCCGGATAAGAGCCTTTCGGTATACGAGGGAGCAATTGCTCCCTGGCGAACGGAGGCGATGAGTGAATGGCAAAAGCCTTTATTGAAAAATGGAATTAAGTTTGATTTCCCCATCCATCGCGCCTACCACGAACTCACCCGCCAGCAACGTGATCTGTTGTGGGAGGGAAATGAATACTTTGACGGCATTAACGCTTTCTTCCGCTACCTCGAGTCTAAAATCCATAAAATTCAGTACCGCGTCATGCTTTCACGCTATCGCGGACGCACTACGTGCCCGGATTGCCGTGGAACACGACTGCGAAAGGATGCCTCATACGTAAAAATTGCAGCTACGTCCATTACGGACATTGCGTTGATGCCACTGGAAGACGTGCTTTCTTTCTTTGAAAATATCACACTTTCCCCTGTCGATCAGAAAGTCTCCGATCGGATCCTGACGGAGATCCGCTCCCGGCTTCGGTACATGGCCAATGTAGGCCTGGGCTATTTAACATTAAACCGGCTGACCAACTCACTTTCCGGCGGAGAATTCCAGCGCATCAAGTTGGCTACTTCACTCGGCAGCGCATTGGTGGGGTCCATGTACATCATGGACGAACCGAGCATCGGACTGCATCCCCGCGACACGGCCCAGATGGTGGAAGTCCTGAAGGCCCTCCGTGATATGGGGAATAGCGTCATTGTTGTTGAGCATGAAGAAGAGATCATGAGAGCAGCCGACCAACTCATTGACATAGGTCCTGATGCCGGGTCGAACGGCGGGCAGTTGGTCTTTCAAGGATCCGTCAAGGACCTTGACACCAAGGTACCGTCTCACACAACCGACTACCTGAGTGGAAGAGAAGAAATAAGCATCCCTGCAATCCGAAGAAAATGGAAAGACTCCATCACTCTTTCCGGAGCCCGGGAAAATAATCTCAAAAATCTAAAGGTGACGTTCCCCCTCGGCGTCCTCACAGTGATCACGGGCGTAAGCGGTTCCGGTAAATCAACGTTGATCAAAAAACTACTGTACCCGGCTCTCGGACGACTAAATGGCTCGGTGGCGGAAACGCCGGGCAAGTATGACAAACTGGAAGGGGACATTTCCAGGATCACGCAAACTGAATTTGTCGATCAGAATCCCATCGGCAAGTCCTCCCGCTCCAATCCGATCAGTTACGTAAAAGCCTACGATGCCATCCGCCAACTGTATGCCGACCAGACGTTGTCCAAGCAACGGGGATACAAGCCCTCTCATTTTTCTTTTAATGTGGAGGGTGGCCGTTGTGAAACCTGTGAGGGCGATGGCGAAATCAAAGTGGAGATGCAGTTCATGGCCGATATCTTTCTCAAGTGCGAAAGCTGTCATGGTAAGCGTTTCAAACAGGAAGTGTTGGAAATAGAATATAACGGCAAGAATATCTCGGACGTCCTCGATATGACTGTCGAAGAAGGGCTGGAATTTTTTCGCGATAAGAAACCCGTGTACGAAAAAATCCTGCCGTTACAGGAAGTTGGCCTGGGTTATGTGAAACTCGGGCAATCCTCCAATTCGTTAAGCGGGGGCGAAGCGCAACGCGTGAAACTCGCCTCCTTCCTCGGAAAGAAATCTTCCGAAAGCAAAGAACATATTCTTTTCATTTTCGACGAGCCCACAACAGGACTTCATTTTCATGATATTTCAAAATTATTGAAAGCCATCAACGCCCTGGTAGACGAGGGGCATACTGTCATGATCATTGAACACAACCTCGAGGTGATCAAATGCGCCGACTGGATCATCGATCTCGGCCCTGAAGGAGGTGAGAAAAAGGGAGGAAATCTTTTGTTTGCCGGCACTCCTGAGGAAATGGTGAAGAGCGGGAAGGGATATACAGCGGATTTTTTGAGGGCGAAGTTTTTAAGGCAAAATAAAAAAAAGTAGGCGCCCCAATACATTCCATTTTTTGTCTGTGCTACCTTCCCTCCCGCATTCGATTGAGATCACTGCATTTCCACGTGCACGATTTTCTTGATCGAATAGATTAATTTTGATACACGGGTTTCGGGAATACCTCCTACCGTAATCAGTCAACGATTAAAAAGTAAGCCATGTCCGTCAAAGTTGCGTTGCGGCACAGAATGTTTTATGAGTACGACCGTGCAGTCAATTTGTCCCCTCATACGTTTCGGTTGCGCCCCGCTCCGCATTGTCGCACACCCATTCTGGCGTATTCATTAAAAATCGTACCCGAAAACCATTTTATCAACTGGCAGCAAGACCCGTTCGGCAATATGCTGGCCCGGGTTGTTTTTCCAGGGCAAACAACAAAACTTCACTTTGAAGTCGAAGTGATTGCCGACATGATCGTGATCAACCCGTTTGATTTTTTTGTTGAGAAATATGCCGATGACTTTCCGTTTGCCTACACCCATCAGCTGAAGAAGGAACTCCTTCCGTATTTTGAGGTAACCGAAAAAGGCCCACTTCTTCATCAATGGGTAAACGCCATCGACCTGACGAAAAAGAGCATCATCAATTTCCTGGTAGACCTCAACCAGCAGGTCTGGAAGAACACCCAATATACCGTTCGGCTGGAGGCGGGAGTTCAAACCTGCGAAGAAACGTTGACCCTGCGTAGCGGTTCGTGCCGGGACTCTGGCTGGTTACTGGTACAAATTCTTCGGCACCTCGGTCTTGCCGCTCGCTTTGCATCGGGTTATCTTATACAACTAAAAGCCGATGCCAAGGCGCTTGATGGACCTTCGGGTACCGCAACTGATTTTACGGATCTTCATGCCTGGGCAGAGGTGTTCATCCCGGGGGCGGGTTGGATAGGCCTCGACCCGACATCAGGCTTGCTGGCGGGCGAAGGGCATATTCCTTTATGCTGCACCCCTGATCCGGTAAGTGCAGCGCCCGTTACCGGTATGACGGATGTTTGTAATGTCACGTTCCGTTTCAAGAACGACATTGCCCGTCTTCACGAAGACCCCCGTGTCACCAAGCCGTATACAGAAGAACAATGGGCAACCATCATCGGTCTTGGTCACAAAGTAGATGAATACATGCACGGGAGTGATATGCGCCTGACCATGGGAGGGGAGCCCACTTTTGTTTCTGTGGATGATATGGAAGCCAAGGAATGGAACACGGACGCAGATGGCCCGCAAAAAAGAGAACGGGCAGTTCAATTAATCAAGCGGTTAAAAAATGCGCTCGCTCCAAAGGGGTTTATCCATAAAGGCCAGGGGAAATGGTATCCGGGTGAACCTCTGCCACGATGGAAATATTCAGCCTATTGGAGAAACGATGGCGTGCCGATCCTGGGAAATGATGCCTTGATCGACCTTGATAATAACCGTTCAAGCTATACCGTAGAGGATGCCCACCGCCTTTCGAAGGAATTGACCCAATTTCTGAATATTCCCACAGAGCATATCCATCCTGCTATGGAAGATGCTTTTTATTTTTTGTGGGAAGAAAATAAAGTGCCGGTGAACATCGATCCGTACAAAGCCAATTTGAACGATCCGTTGGAAAGACAGAAACTGGCAGAACTTTTGGTCAATGGATTGGGCTCTCCTGTAGGATACGTCATCCCTATGGAATGGAATCACTGGAACAACCGGTGGATTTCCTGCCGGTGGCCGTTTCGCCATGATCACCTGGTCCTCATTCCCGGTAATTCGCCGATCGGTTTGCGGCTACCGTTGAAATCATTGGCCTATATGAGCGAACCGAAAACCCAGCGCAAGGTCGAGCGAAGTACATTCGAGCCGCTTCCACCGTTGGAAAATTTCCGGGCAAAAGTTGGTTTGCGTTATGCCCAACCCGTCCCTGAAGAAGAATTACCGCGTGAATTTTATGAGGACCCACATCCTGAAAAGGAGGTTGAAGGGGAAAAGAAAATAACAACAAAAGAGGTGGTTCCTGTCTTTGAGGTATTCACGATCAAAACCGCCTTATGCATCGAAGTGCGCGACGGTAAGATTTGTCTCTTCATGCCACCGCTTACTCATGTGGAACATTATTTGGATCTATTGGCTTCCATTGAAGCGGCCGCAGAGAAATTGAACCTGAAGGTAGTTATCGAGGGGTACGAACTCCCGCATGATAACCGTCTCACAAAACTTTCACTCTCACCCGACCCAGGCGTCCTGGAAGTAAACATCAATCCGGCCAGGAGTTGGAAGGAATTGATTAATACCTATGATGTTCTTTTCGAACAAGCGCGGCTCAGCAGGCTGAGCACGGAAAAATTTAATCTCGATGGCAAACATACCGGCACGGGGGGAGGAAATCACATCACCATTGGCGGCATCACCCCGGCAGACAGCCCGTTGCTGCGACGTCCAGGCTTGCTTAGAAGCCTCATCACCTATTGGCAGCATCATCCGGGATTGTCCTATCTTTTTTCAACTCAGTTTGTAGGACCCACCAGTCAGGCACCCCGCGTAGATGAAGGCCGGCAGGAGATGCTGTACGAACTTGAAATTGCCTTCAGCCAGATTCCTGAGAAAGAAGACGTTCCATTCTGGATGGTAGACCGGATCTTCAGGAACCTCTTAATTGACATTACCGGAAACACGCACCGCGCAGAATTTTGTATCGATAAGTTGTATTCGCCCGATAGTTCCACGGGTCGGCTCGGGTTATTGGAATTCAGAGGTTTTGACATGCCCCCCAACAAACAGATGTGTATCGTTCAATTGCTTTTGATTCGATGCCTCCTGGCCAGGTTTTGGCAAAAGCCGTACCATCACCCGCTCACGCGCTGGGGAACGGAATTGTACGATAAGTTCATGCTGCCGCATTATGTTCAGCAAGATCTTGCCGAAGTAACACGCGACTTGCAGGAAGCCGGCTATCCTTTTCAGTTGGATTGGCTCGAAACATTTTTTGAATTCCGTTTTCCGTTGTATGGAAAAATAATGGTTCAGGAAATGGAGCTTCTGGTGCGGATGGGTATTGAGCCCTGGCATGTGTTGGGCGAAGAAACTGCGCGCGGCGGCACCGCCCGCTTTGTGGATTCTTCGGTCGAGCGTATCGAAGTAAAGGTGACTCATTTTAATGCAGAGCGGTATAGGGTTCTGTGTAATGGTCAACCTATTCCCTTGCAATCAACCTTAGTGAAGGGAGAGTACGTGGCAGGAGTTCGCTACCGGGCATGGACTCCCTCATCGGCCTTACACCCCACGCTCGGCAAAGATGTTCCATTGGTGTTTGACATTGTCGATACGTGGAACCACCGCGCTATCGGGGGATGCACCTACTATGTTGCTCATCCCGGCGGCAGAAACTACGATACTTTCCCGATCAATTCCTATGAAGCGGAAGGCAGGAGAATCAGTCGGTTTTGGAGTCAGGGGAACACGCAGGGTGTGTTTACACCTTCAGAAAACTTCAGTACGGTGTCACGCTATGTAGAACCCAATCAAACTCCCAGGAATTTTGACCCGCCGCCGTTAAAAATAAGTCCGGAATATCCGCGTACTTTAGACCTCAGGCAATTTTGAAATAGGAATGGACAGCACACAACGAAATGTTCCCATCAACACGCTGACGGAGGGTTACTTTTCTAACCGTAATGTCCTCGACGAATGCTTCAACCCCGACGAACAACCAAAGGATTCCTGGAAGCAATTATTGTCCAATATTGAAAATCTGGGGACAAGCGAACTGAAGAACAGGCAGCAGGAATTATTAAAGTTACTGCAGGAGAATGGGGTGACGTATAATGTCTACGGCGACACGAACGGACTGAACCGCCCCTGGTTGTTGGACACCATTCCACTCGTCATCAGTGCGGTGGACTGGCGAAGTATTGAGCGGGGCATGAAACAACGGGCTTTTGTGCTCGACAAATTACTGGAGGACTTGTACGGCGAAAGAGTGTTGCTCAAAAAGGGAATTATACCCCCGGAGCTTATCTATGCGCACCCCGGATTTTTGCGCCCATGCGACAAAATCAAATTGCCGGGCCAACATCAACTCACGATGTATTCCGGTGACCTTTCACGCGGACCCGATGGCAAAGTTTGGGTGATCAAAGACCGTGCTCAGGCTCCTTCAGGAATGGGGTATGCACTCGAAAACAGAAGTGCGATGAGTAGGATCATTCCGGAATTGTTTCAGCAGCATCACGTCGCCAAACTGGGAGGATTCTTCAACAGCATGATGCAGGCCCTGATGCAAATCGCCCCACAGGGAAAGGAACACCCTCGTATTGTACTCCTTTCGCCGGGACCGCGCAATGAAACCTATTTTGAGCACGCCTTTCTGGCTTCCTATCTTGGCCTTACGCTGGTACAAGGAGAAGACTTGATCATGCGCGACAGTGCGGTGTGGATTAAAACCGTGGAAGGCCTGGAGAAAGTCGATATCATTCTGCGAAGGGTTGACGACACCTTTTGCGATCCGTTGGAGCTCCGCGAAGACTCCCAACTGGGAGTCCCCGGTTTACTACAGGCTGTCCGCAAAGGGAATGTTGCCGTTGCCAATCCGCTGGGAAGCAGCATCCTTGAAAACACCGGCCTCATGGCCTTCCTCCACGGTGCATTCAACTATTTCCTCAGTGAAGATCCGATCATCCCGATGATTGCCACCTGGTGGTGCGGACAGAAAAAAGAAATGGACTACGTGATCGATCATATCGACCAGCTCGTCATTAAGAGTAGCGTACGACTGAGCGGTTTCAAAACCGTAATGGGGAGTCGTCTTTCCAGGGCGGAAAAAGAAGAATTGATCCGGAAGATCCGGTTCGAGCCGTTCCGGTATGTAGGTCAGGAGGAAGTTGAGTTTTCTACTTCCCCCGTATTCACAAAAGAAAGGCTTGAGCCCCGGTTTAGTGTTCTTCGGACATACCTGGTGGCAACCAAAGACGGTTACGAAATGATGCCAGGAGGCCTTACCCGCTGTTCTCCGGAAAAAGGAAGCTTCCTGGTTTCCAATCAGGATGGCGGCATATCAAAAGATACCTGGGTGGAAGCTCACATTCGGAACAGCGTTCCTTCGATTGTTCATCAAGCTCCCGACATGAAACGAAAGGCCGTACTACCCAGTCGCGCGGCTGAAAATCTATTTTGGGTGGGTCGTTATACACAGCGTCTTGTTCGTACGTCCCGGTTTGTCCGCATTGTACTCAGAAGCCTTACGCAACCAGGTCATCAGAATGGCGGCCACGATTCGGAATCGATCAGGATATTGTTACAAACCGTGACCCACCTGACGGATACGTATCCGGGATTTGTTGAGAACGCGGAAGAGGAAATGAAAAATCCGCTAGCGGAAATTCATCAACTGATTTGTAATCCGGAACGCGCTGGAAGCATTCTTTTTACGCTGAGCAACTTACTCAAATCCATGTATGCCGCGCGCGATCGGTGGACCGTGGATAGCTGGAGGATTATAGATGAGATTGAAAACGTAAGGAGAAGGATCGCTGTTCTTGAGCCCGACGGCATCCGCCATGCATTTTCCTTGCTGGATCAGCTGACAGGGGAATTACTTTCGTTCTCTGAAATGACACGAGGAAGCATGTATCGGAGCGTCGGCAGAACGATGTACCGCATGGGCCAATTGATTGAGGAGATCTTGATGGAGCTGACCCAGTTCCAGTCGATCCTGTCATATCAGTTTGAGGACGGCGTGGAATTTCAACTCCTGGAGGCACTGTTAATCAGTAATCAAAATCTTTCCACCTACCGTTCGGTTTATCGCACCTCCCTCAACGTTTCCCCTGCGCTGGACTTGTTGTTTCTGAACAGTCAAAATCCCACATCGATTTTATCTCAGTTGGAAGGTCTGCTGAAATATTCCCGAAGCCTGGCGCAAAACGAGGATGGATCGAACGATAACGAAGTGTCGCGGTTGGTCTTCGGGTGCTACAGCCAGGTACGGCTTATGGATATGGAGAAACTAACAAAAGTCGATAAAGGGACAAAGCATCGCAAAGAACTTGATGATTTTTGCGACACGCTTCAAAAGCAAATCTACTTTCTCTCCACCAGGTTAAGTGCCAATTACTTCAGCCACTCCAGTTATCAGCAACAGGGAAGCAAAGACGGATTCCAATTTGAGGTTTGATCATGCGCTACAAAATCCGGCATACGACAGAATACATTTACCAGGAGACCGTGAGCACAGGCCACAACCGGTTATGCCTGGTCCCGCTTAATCTGCCGGAACAGAAATGCCTTTCATCGAATGTTACCGTCTACCCTTCCCCGGATGAGCTTACCTATCGAACGGATTTTTTTGGAAACACCTTATTGTTCATTTCGATTTACCGAGAGCATGGGCAGTTGGAAATTGATTCGGAGAGCCTGGTGGATATCGAGAACCGGATCCATGCCGGTCAGGCATTAGGTTCGCCTGTTTTGTGGAAAGGAGTGAAAGAACAAGTCTATGGACAGGGTGAACTGTATGCCGATGTCATTCAATATACGTTGCCTTCCCTTCATGTACCTTATAGCGAAGAGATCCGAACCTTTGCCTGGGATTGTTTTCCGGAAGATGCCACCTTGTGGAGCGGCTGCCAGGCGCTGATGCAAAAGATTTACCATGGCATCGAATTCAAGCCGGGCTTTACTACCGTGAACACCCCGGTGGAATCCGTACTCAAATTGCGGAAAGGGGTTTGCCAGGATTTTGCCCACCTCATGATTGCCTGCCTCCGCAATATGGGCTTGCCGGCCCGGTACGTCAGTGGCTACATTGAAACGATTCCACCGCCGGGGAAAGAAAAACTTGTCGGATCGGATGCCTCCCATGCCTGGGTTGCCGTTTATTTTCCGGAAATCGGTTGGGTGGAATTTGATCCCACCAACAACCTGCTTCCTTCCCATAACCACATTACCGTAGCGTTTGGCAGAGATTATTTTGATGTTGCTCCCATCAAAGGGATCATCTTCAGTTCAGGCAAACAGAACATTGTGGTAAAAGTGGATGTGAACAGGATAGAATAATGTGTTGAAGTGTTGAAGTGCTGAAGTGTTGAAGTGCTGAAGTGCTGAAGTGTTTAAGTAGTTGGGTGGTAATACAATAGTATTGCCTAACGTAAACACTTAAACACTCAAGCACTTCCACACTTACAAAAAATACTTCCTGAAAAGCGGTTCAAAATAAGGTTCAGCAAACTCATGTTGATCCGGGAAAAAATTCATGATCTCCTGATCCTCTAATGTTGTTTCAATCCGCTTTATATTCCCCGGGCTTCCAAGGTTATAGTCCCGCATGACACGTTGAGAGGAGAAGTGTTTCTCCCCTGCACAAAAGGCCTTTATATAGTTAACCTGGTAGGCGGTTAGACCGTCTGCCGTTTGCCGGAATACGGGCAAATGGTCATTGAGCAGATTCAGCCAGGCACTTTCAAGATGCTGAAGCTGGATTGTTTTGTCGGATTCACTCCAGCATAGTCGGGCGTAGTATTGCACATAATAGGAATGGCGGCTCGTCCGGTCAACGATGATTCCCGCCAATTCTTCGGGGATGACTTTTCCGGAAGACTTGAATTGGTCGATGAGAAATAGAACCCATTCCGGGCGTTCTATCTTGTTCAGAAAAAGCGTCTCTCCAAATTTGTAAAAAGGTTGGCTTGAATCCGAGAATATCGTGGTCATCAGGTGCCGCTTGCTTCCGTATAAGCAATAGCCTACATCGTGATGCCGTTGCCAGCAAGAGCGCAATTTCTCGAGCAGGCTTTTTCCGGTGGGCCATTCGTAGACTTTTTGAAATTCGTCCATACAAACAATCATTCTTATTCCTCTCTCGTTGGCTATTTTCTGAGGCAGGTCGAGGACGGCGTCTAAATCGATCGGATTTCCGCTGAGGTGTAACGCTATCCTTACTTCATCCTGATCGCCGATTGAAAAGGACAAGTAGGGGATGACGGAGGAAATGAATTTTTTTGCGGTGTTGATAAAATCCTGAAGCTTGGTATTAGAGGCTTTCAACACGGCCTTCAGATAGGTCTCGATGAATTGTTCTTCTGATGTAATGCCAAAACAATCCATTTTCACTACCATCTGTTTTCCCTTGTAACGGGCTACGGCCACGTCGATCAGGGAACTCTTTCCCCACCGGCGGGGAGAGATCAGGATGAGGTTCTGGGCATCTTTGAATGCCTGGTGGATGCGCTTGAGTTCGGCCTGCCGGTTACAAAAAGCCGCATCCTGAGTCAATTCGCCATACTTGAAGGGATTTTTCATATTTTTACCTAAGAATAGATATTATAAAGATAGGTAAAAATTATTATCTATTTATGTATATTACACATATGGGAGATAACGGAAAAGGAAAGTCATGGGCCGGCTCATACGGCAATCTTATTGTACGAGGCGCTAATCCCTTTGATGAGCGAAGAACTGAATCCCCGGTGCTCCATCTCATTCAATCCGGCAATCGTGCAGCCTTTCGGTGTAGTCACTTTATCAATCTCTTCTTCCGGATGACGGTTTCCCTTGAGCAACAATTCGGCTGCCCCCTTTACCGTTTGGGCAGCAATCAGGTTCGCCGTTTTCGCATCGAAACCAATTTCAATTCCTCCCTGCGTAGAGGCGCGAATAAACCGCAGTGCAAAGGCAATCCCACAGGCCCCCAATACGGTGGCCGCATCCATCAGTTTTTCATCAATGGGCACAGCAATCCCAAGGACATCAAATAAATCCGTGACATACTTCACCTGCGAATCGGTCGCTCCCTGGTGACACAGGCAGGTAACCGATTCCTGGATGGCAATGGCCGTATTCGGCATCGCCCTGAAAATAGGAACACCGTGATCGACAATAGCAGTCAACTCTTTCAAAAATACCCCCGTGACAACACTAATGATGGTATGTTTTGAACGATCGAAATTCGATTTCAACCCCTCCAGTACGTCTTTCACATTGTATGGCTTCAGCGCCACAATGATTACTTCACTTTTCTGAATGGCCTTCGCATTATCGCTTGTCACATGGACCCCCTGGGATTTCAGATTTTCAAGAAGTTCAACATTCCGCCGGGTAATCGTGATCTGTTGCGGGGTTACAAACTGACTCTTTATAAGTCCTTCTGCAATAGCCATTCCCAAATTGCCTCCCCCGATAATGGCAATGGTCTTTTCTTCTTTTTTCATTAGATTAAACCGTTAAATTCACCTGGAACCATTAAATCTATCCATTTTATAGATTAACGTAATTTTAACCTGCAAATGAACAACTAATTATGGATTTTCTCTACAAACCCTGGCCCTGGTATGTCGCCGGGCCGCTGATTGGACTTACGGTCCCGCTACTTCTTTTGCTAGGCAATAAAAAACTGGGCATTTCCTCCACCCTTCGTCAAATCTGTGCGGCCTGTATTCCGGCACACCTTCCCTTGCTCACATACGACTGGAGACGGGACAGCTGGAATCTCGTTTTTGCTTTGGGATTGGTTATCGGCGGGGTGTTGGGAGGGATCGTATTTGCCAATCCCAATGCGGTAGCCATTTCTACCAGCACTGTTGATTATCTCAAATCACAAGGTCTGAGTGATCCCCATGGCTTGATGCCGGCCGAACTCTTCAACTGGTCATCCCTTGCCACGATGAAGGGATTCATCATCATGATCGCAGGAGGATTTCTGGTTGGCTTTGGTACCCGGTATGCTAGGGGCTGCACTTCCGGGCACGGCATCCTCGGCTTATCCGCCTTGCAATGGCCCTCGTTGGTTGCCACCGCATCCTTTTTCCTGGGCGGTATCCTGTTTAGTCACTTCATTCTTCCTTACATTTTTGCTCTATGAAAAACTTGAAATACCTGTTCGTTGGAATTTTCTTCGGACTTGCTCTCACCAAAGGAGAAGCGATTTCCTGGTATCGCATTCAGGAAATGTTCCGGTTCGAGGCATTTCATATGTATGGCATTTTTATGACCGCCGTTCCAGTAGGAGCCCTTTCTCTTTTTCTTATTCGCAAATTGAATCTTAAAACCGTAGGGGGTGATCCCATCGATATGCCGGTGAAAACATATCGTCATGGCGTGATCATCGGCAGCCTGATTTTTGGATTCGGCTGGGCATTGACGGGAGCTTGTCCCGGTCCGCTGTACGCACAAATCGGTTCGGGATCATTAGTCACGGTGGTGACGTTGACTGCCGCTATTTTGGGGACGTGGTCATACGCTTACTTACAGAAGTATTTACCCGACTGATATGGTCCACCCACGATTTGAGACACATAGGAACATAGGCACATAGAACACATAGTTATTTTCCTATGTATCTATGTGTTTAATTCCAATGGCACATGCCGCCTCGCATGTTCACATATTGAAACAACGTCGTTTCATTTAGGGCATTGGATTTTCCACTAACTTGGCTTGGGTTAGGCACTTTACTCTCCTACCGTTTTACCTATGGTCCACCACGACATTCTCGAAAAAGTAAAGCAACGCAATCCCCACGAACCTGAGTTCGTGCAAGCAGCGGAGGAAGTCATTCTTTCTGTCCTCCCTGTCCTGGAAAGAAACCCGGAGTATGTCCGGTTGAAAGTATTGGATCGCCTGCTCGAACCGGAGCGCATGATTTCTTTCCGTGTCACCTGGCTTGACGACAAAGGGGAGGTGCAAATTAATCGCGGGTACCGCGTCCAGATGAACAGCGCTATCGGACCGTACAAGGGTGGTCTGCGTTTTCATCCCTCGGTAACACCCAGTGTCTTGAAATTTCTGGCATTTGAGCAGGTGTTCAAGAATGCCCTTACGGGGATTCCGATGGGCGGAGGCAAAGGGGGGTCTGATTTTGATCCGAAAGGAAAAAGCGATCATGAGGTGATGAAGTTCTGCCAGGCATTCATGGGGGAATTGGCCAGGCACATTGGCCACCGGCTGGATGTCCCCGCCGGCGATATCGGTGTTGGAGGAAGAGAGATTGGCTATTTATTTGGAGCCTACAAAAAAATTAAAAACGAATTTTCCGGAGTCCTCACCGGCAAAGGAATCGGTTGGGGTGGAAGTTTGATTCGGACTGAAGCGACAGGATACGGCCTCATTTACTTTGCTGAAAACATGATGCAACATGCCGGACGCTCGATCAAGGGAAAGCGATGCCTGGTTTCCGGTTCGGGTAATGTGGCGCAATATGCTATCGAAAAAATAATTCAGCTGGGCGGTAAAGCGATGACGGCCTCTGACTCTGATGGGTTTGTATATGATGAGGCCGGGTTCACACAAGAAAAACTTGAGTTCCTGAAGGACCTGAAGAACAACAGAAGAGGTCGCATCAAAGCGTATGCTGATAAATTCAAGGGCGTTGTTTATACGGATATCAACAACAAAACGGACTTCAATCCCTTATGGGCGATTCCCGCGGATTGTGCTTTCCCCTGTGCGACGCAAAATGAAATCCAGTTGAAGGATGCGCAAGCAATGGTGAAGAATGGCGTCCAACTCCTGGGCGAAGGTGCCAACATGCCCACTCATCCGGATGCCATTACTATCCTGATTGAACGGGGTGTGATGTATGCCCCCGGCAAAGCGTCCAACGCTGGCGGCGTGGCAACCTCGGGCCTGGAGATGACTCAAAATTACATGGGGTCAAGCTGGACCAGTGAGGAAGTGGACAAGAAACTCCATGGGATCATGCGGGACATTCACGATACCTGCCTCGCTGCCGCAAAAGAATATGGTAAGCCTGGTAACTACATGGCCGGCGCCAACATTGCCGGGTTTGTAAAAGTCCGAAGGCCATGCAGGCTCAGGGTATCCTCTGAGCGTCTGTACAAATATCAAAATTGACCATCACAAAAATGAAATTCACACATTTAATCTTTTTTACTCCCTACACACTATGAAACTTTTTTTCTTACTGATTTTTGCGACGAGCGTAGTGGCCGCCCAACCGAAGTCTAAAAAAATTAATTCCAACAAGGAGGCTATCCTCCGATCGGTGGACCTCCATCAGACCGAACTCACCAAGCTGAGCGATGACGTATGGGCCTATGCCGAGTCCGCGTTGAAGGAATATAAATCGTCTAAAGTGCTGGCTGACTATGCCGAAGCACAAGGCTTTTCTGTGAGACGGGGCGTCGCCGGGATGCCCACCGCCTTTATTGCTGAATTCGGATCGGGCAAACCCATCCTGGGTATCATGGGAGAATACGATGCCTTGCCGGGTATATCTCAGAAGGCTCAGCCTACCAAAGAACCTTTGAATTTGGGGGCTCCGGGTCATGGATGCGGACATAATTTATTTGGAGCAGGAAGCCTGGGCGCAGCGGTGGCTGTCAAAGAATTAATTCAAAAAGGGAAACTAAAAGGCACGGTGCGATTTTATGGAACGCCTGCTGAAGAATCCGTTGGCGGAAAAATATACATGGCCCGTGATGGTCTTTTCAATGATTTGGACGTCTGCCTGGACTGGCATCCCGCCACAGAGATTGCAGCCAATACCCAGAGTTCGCAAGCCTTGATTGATTTCATTGTTGAGTTCAAAGGCAAAGCCGCCCATGCGGCTGCCGACCCTTGGAATGGCAGAAGTGCTGTCGACGGTCTGGAAGCTTATACCCATGGCGTAAACATGTTGCGTGAACATGTTCGACCCAGTGTCAGAATGCACTATGTTATTGAAGCCGGCGGGGACGTGCCAAATGTTGTTCCGGAATATGCCAGGGTATGGATGTGGGTGCGGGATTCACAACGAGTGGGCATGGAGGAAGTGTTTGGACGAGTGAAAGAGATTGCACGGGGAGCGGGTATCATTGCCGGTGTCGAGTCAAAGGTTACGATCAGGTCGGGGGACTATGAATTGCTTGTCAACCGCAAAGGGGCGGAAGTCCTCCAGAAAAATCTCGAATTTCTAGGTCCGATTAATTATACGCCCGAGGAAATTGCATTCGCAAAAAAAATACAGGAGGTAAGTGGCGTAGAGCAGACCGGGCTCGATGGAAAAATTCATCCTCTCAAGGAAACTCAAAAAGATCCCGATGGGGGCTCGACGGATGTAGGCGACATCAGTTGGATTGTTCCCGAGATTACATTACAAACAACAACTGCTCCCGCCAAAGCAGCCTGGCACGGGTGGGCCGTAGTAGCATGCGGGGGCATGTCAATCGGACATAAAGGGATGCTCTACTCAGCCAAGGCGCTTGGCATGACCCTGGTCGATTTATTTGAAGACGATCTTTTGCGCAGTGAAATACAATCTGAATTCAAACAACGTGTAGGGGGGCAAGTTCACAAGGGCTATATTCCCGATGGGCCCCCACCGATACCGGTCATTGGTCATTAGTAATGACTAATTTACAAACAACACCAACCCTTTTAAATACTCCCCTTCCGGATGATACAGGGAAACAGGATGATCCGCGGGTTGGGAGAGGTGATGGAGCACTTTGATTTCCCGGCCGCTTTGAATGGCGGCAGACACTACTGTATCGTAAAAAAGTTGCCGGTCTACCACCTGCGAGCAGGAGAACGTGAAAATAATTCCGCCGGGTTGGATCCTGCGCATGGCTTCTGCATTAAGGCGTTGATAGCCTTTCATCGCCTGATGTTTCGCATCCTTATGCTTTGCGAATGCAGGAGGATCGAGAATGATGAGGTCGTAGGGCGTCTTACTTTCCTTGAGGAAATCAAACGTATCAGCATTAAAACATTCCTGTTCAACGGAGCTGAATCCATTCAGTTCAATATTTCTGCGCGTCAGGTCAATGGCCTTTTCCGAAGCATCCACTGAATGAACCTGCTTTGCCCCGGCGTGCAGCGCATAAATGGAAAATCCGCCCGTATAGCAAAACGTATTCAGGACTGTCTTCCCCTTACTCAGGGAATCCAGCAACTTTCGGTTCTCACGTTGGTCCAGGAAAAATCCGGTCTTCTGCCCTTCCGCCCAATCGACGTAAAATTTATTTCCGTGCTCCAAAATGACGTGAGGAGACACTGCCATGCCAAGGAGGTATTCACTTTCTGTTCCAGTCGAAAGGCTTTTGTAATACACGGCAGAAATCGAGTCGCCTAAAGTCGCTTTCACCGCGTTGGCGATTGCTAACCGGTCGCGGTGCATGCCTGTTGAATGCGCTTGCATCACGGCTACGCCGTTGTACACATCGATGATTAACCCGGGCAATCCATCACCCTCTCCGTGGATAAGCCGGAAGGCATTGGTATCCGCTGAGATTATGCCGGTCGCGAATCGCTGCTGGTAGGCGGCACTGATTTTTTGTTCCCAGAAATCTTTATCCTGAATAACGGCCGCAAACGAAAGCACGCGGACAGCAATCGTGCCCGTTTGATAGTGCCCAAATCCCAGGACGCGGTTCGAAGTATCCGTTACTTTGACCCAATCGCCGTTTTCAGCATCTCCTTGAATCGAATGGATCGCGCCGGAAAATATCCACGGATGGAAACGCTTAACCGAACCCTCCTTGCCTCTTTTAAGAATAACAGTACTGGAAATCTTCATAGAAGGAAGCGACCGCTTCACGAATTATGGGTTATGCCAGGAGTCGTGAAAATTTACACATTGGCTTAGCGCAAAGTTAGGCAATATGACACGGCTGAAAGAAGCTGACCATCAAATAGGACTACAAAAATGGCGAATTGGAAAGAAATAACGTCCCGCGACCTATATTCGCCAGGGGCCGGTGGCGTTGGCCTGGAGGAAGTGAACCAAAAACCCTGTTATTTCGTATTAAGAATTACCCAAAATTAGTTTTGAGGTATTGGCGTTGAAAAGCAGCAGATTTAAGTTCCAAAAGCAGTACAACTTCTTATCCTACGGAGGCATCCTGTGTCCATTAATTTGTTTAACCAAAATATATTTCATTCTATGAAGCAGTTCGGTCAACTTTTGTTAGCCGCGGTGCTGGGCAGCGTCTGCACCATCACCGCATATCAATGGTGGGGGAAAGAGAATCTAGGTGTTCGCATTGAGCACATCGCGGGTGCCCCCACCAACACGGTTGGTTATTCGTCCGTTGAAAACGGCCAATCTGTGTCCCTTGATTTTACAGCCACCGCCGAAAAAGTAACAAAGGCCGTGGTTTATATCCGTTCTATTTCTTCCGACAATGTCGCAACCAAAGAATCCAATGATCCTTTGCAATTCTTTTTCGGACCCAACCCGCAGCAGCGCGGACCGAGCCAAAGTTCCGGATCGGGGGTTATTATTAATGCCGACGGATTCATCGTTACAAACAATCACGTCGTGCAAGGTGCCGATGTGGTGGAGGTAACGTTGTCCGACAACCGCACGTTCAAGGCCGACGTTATTGGCACCGATCCCGACACGGACATTGCATTGATTAAAATCAATCAAAAAGAATTGCCTCATCTGGCGTTTGTGAATTCGGACGATTCCAGAGTAGGTGAATGGGTCCTTGCGGTCGGCAATCCATTCAATCTTAACTCTACCGTGACGGCTGGAATCATCAGCGCCAAAGGAAGGAACATCAACATCATCAATAACAATAGTCGCGATGACAAGAAAGGCAATACTGCCATTGAATCCTTTATCCAAACCGATGCCGCGATTAATCCCGGAAACAGCGGAGGGGCATTGGTCAACCTGAATGGCGGATTGCTCGGTATCAACACGGCCATTGCCAGTCAAACAGGCACCTATTCAGGCTACGGCTTTGCCGTCCCTGCCAACATTGTCAGCAAAGTGGTGGAAGACTTGCTGGCCTATGGAACCGTACAGCGAGGCTGGCTCGGCATTGAAGTACACAGCCTGACCAGCGAATTTGCAAAGCAGGAAGACCTCTCGGTGAACGAAGGCGCTTACGTGAATAGCTTCGGTGACTTTGAAGACAAGAGTGCAGCGAAAGAGGCGGGTATCCAAAAAGGCGATGTCATTGTGAAGCTGGATGCGGCACCCATCAACTCCAGTACGGCCTTGATTGAGTACATTGGCCGTAAACGCCCCGGCGATAAAGTAATCGTGTCCCTGAATCGCAAGGGGAAGACGGTTGTCATTCCCGTGACGTTGAAGAATCGCGATGGAAAAATGGGCACGGTCAAGCGTGTCGAAAAAGACGCGGTTGCTACCCTGGGATTGGAGTTGGAGGATGTGGATGTCAAAACATTGAAGAAACTCGACTTGAAATCCGGAATAAAAGTAAAGTCGTTGGAAAATGGCAAAGTAGTCCGCTACACCGATATGCGGCAAGGGTTCATCATTACCCATGTTGACGATGCTCCGGTAACTTCCGCCAACGAACTAAATGAGCTCCTCAGGAAAAAGAAGGCCGGTGACCTGGTCACGTTCTCAGGTATCTATGAGGACTATCCACGGGAGTATATTTATGCGATCAGAATGTAACTTAACTGATAGACGATGAGACATCTGTTTAGAAAGGGAGAGCGGGTACGCAGCAAGATTGATGGCAAGGTGATGGAAGTATTAAAGTACCTCAAATCAAATCTGGTGGAAGTCAAGTGGTTTGATTTGGACTCGAAAGAAGTGAGGACAAACAAAGTAAAAGAAGACAAGCTGTCGAAGGCAGCATAGTTCTGTTGTAACCATTTTGTTTGATTTGTTCAAAGGGGATCAACTCATCTCCTAAAATAAGTTTTTGTGAAAATTCTGGCCCCGGGTGTTACCTTCGGGGCCTTTTTATTTCGCTTCTATGGACTTGCGCATTCAAACCGGCTACCGTCAGATTCTGGGAATGGCCCTCCCTATTTCGCTGGCCATGCTGGTGCCTCAAATTAATTTCATTACCAACAATATTTTTCTGGGCGGGCTGGGCGAACAGGAATTAGCCAGCGCCGGGATTACCGGCGTATACTATCTGATTTTTGCAGTTATTGGAAATGGACTGAACAACGGCCTGCAGGCCCTTATCGCCAGAAGGGCAGGTCAAAACCAACCTAAGGAAATCGGGAAAGTTTTTTTCCATGGCATCTGGATCGCCCTGGGGGTGGCAGCCATCGGGATTGCCCTCACGTATGCTCTTGCCCCCCTCATATTACACGCTACTATTCGCCATCAGGCAACGGCCACCCAAGCCATTGATTTCCTGCTCATCCGCATCTGGGGATTACCTCTCCTGTATCTCTATGTGATGCGCAATGCTTTGTTGGTCGGTACCAATCTGACTAAACTCCTGGTCTGGGGAACCCTGGCAGAAGCGGCCACCAATATCTTCCTTGATTACAGCCTGATTTATGGACACTTCGGGATGCCCGCCCTGGGATTCAACGGTGCCGCATATGCTTCCATCATCGCTGAGGCTGCAGGATTGCTGGTCATCTATGCGGTGATCCAGGCCAAGGGGTTGAATAAGGTATTTGGATTTTTTGAGTCGATCGCCTGGGATGCCTCCATGACTAAACTCATCCTGGTCCAATCTACACCGCTGATTGCACAATATGCCATTAGCGTTATTTCCTGGGAATACTTTTATGTCTTGGTTGAGCACCACGGGGCCAGGGCGCTGGCGATCTCAAACACCATGCGCAACATCTTCGGATTGTTTGGCATGTTCTGCTGGGCATTTGCCTCTACAACCAATACGATGGTCAGCAATATTATCGGTCAGGGAAAACAAGAGGAGGTGCTCCCGCTCGTCCGTCGTGTCACGCGATTAAGTCTCGGAATATCATTCCTTCTCTTCGTGCTCCTTAGCGTGTGGCCCACCTGGTTTCTTTCTTTTTACGGTCAGGGAGACGCCTTTATCGCAGAAGCGATCCCCGTTGTCCGCGTAGTGTCCGTTGCGCTCCTGATGATGTCATTTGGAACAATCTGGTTGAATGCCGTGACCGGCACGGGCAACACGAAGGTGAACCTGGTGATTGAATTGATCACGATCGTGATATATTGTATCTACGTCTATGTCGTACTGGAATATTGGAACCTTCCCATCACATGGGGCTGGGGTTCGGAATGGGTGTACTGGATATCGATGTTCTCTATGGCTTTTGCTTATATGAAATCAGGAAAGTGGAAGGGGAAGGTAATTTGAGTCCCTGGTCCTGAGCCTCATTATTTTTACTAAATCCAAAAAGTGTATCCAACTCAAGGCTAAGGCCGGGGACTCAAGACTAAATTGTATCTTTGGTTCCCTTTCCCTTAACCACGCTTACCATGTCGATCCAAAAAAGATTTACCGACCAGGACTTTGACCGCATCAAAGCCGCCGTAAAAGAAGCAGAGAGTAAAATTTCCGGTGAGATCGTGCCTGTCTTTGTGGAGCGGAGTGGCTTTTACACCATCGCCAACTACCGCGCAGCCATGATTGGTGCCTCCTTCTTTTTTCTGATCATCATCCTGTTGGATCGCTATATGCCTTGGCTGGCTGTATACGACCCGCTGTTTATTTTTCTCTTCGTGGCCGTGGGCGGAACCCTGGGAGCAGCCATTCCCCATTTTGCACAACCGGCCAAGCGATGGTTTGTCAATCAAAAACACCTCGATGAGGCGACACGAAAGAAGGCTGAAAATGCATTTCTTCAGGAAGAGATCTTCAATACCCGCCATCGTACCGGCATCATGATCTTCGTTTCCTTTTTTGAGCGGGAAGTGATTGTCATGGCCGACCGCGGCATCAGCAAGGTAGTGGAGCAAAAAGAGTGGGACAAAATTGTGAGGGGCATCATAGAAAACATCCGCAGGGGCAAAATCGCAGAGGGAATTGAAGTCGCCATAAAACGGTGCGGTGAAATTCTGCTGGAGAAGGGCTTCCGTCAAGAACCCGATGATGTGAATGAATTACGTGATGACCTGAGAGTGCAATAATTTTCTTGCTATTCGCTCGGATAACCCGCCGCTAACCTACCCCGCCTACCCATTCAATGATACAAAAATTAATACTTCTCTTTCTTTTCCCTCTTGCGGTCTTCGCTCAACGGACCATTCCCGAACACGGAGGAGCATGGGTCCACGATGAAGCCAACGTGCTTTCGGCCGGAACGAAATCGCAACTGGAAGGTATTTTAAAAGCAGAACGCGATTCAACTTCGAATCAGATTGCTGTATTGATCATTCCCTCCCTGGATGGAGAAGCGCTCGAGGATTTCTCCCTTCGCGTAGCTGAGAAATGGAAACTGGGTAAAAAAGATACGGACAACGGCGTCCTGTTCCTGATTTCCATCGGAGACAGAAAGGCAAGAATAGAGGTAGGTCATGGTCTGGAGGGAGTCCTTACCGATGCCCTTTCAAGCCGGATAAACCGAAATGAAGTGGCGCCCCATTTCCGCCAAGGGGATTACGATGGTGGAATTCAGGCCGGGGTGATCGCCATCATCCGGGCTATTAAGGGTCAGTATGTCAATGCCGATCCTCCCCATTTAACAAGAAGAGCCCGCTCACCGTGGACCACATTAATTTTTATTGCCCTGATTATTATTTTCGCGGCACGAAACAGACGAAAAGGAGGAGGTGGCGGACTGGGTGGAATGTGGGTGGCAGGCGGACTGCTGGGTTCCGGCCTTGGGCGCAGTTCAGGGTCATGGAGCTCCGGTAGCGACTTCGGGGGAGGCGGAAGTTTTGGCGGAGGAGGATCTAGTGATTCGTGGTAGCACACACCCTACGTTAGTACTTCGGTAAGGATGGCCTGACTTCCCCTTCGGAGAGTGCCAAGCCTCGCTCCACTCGGAAGGGCTGTTCCAGGAAGAGAGTATAGTGCACGTGTGACTTGATTTAACTAGGATGAAAAGGTTTTGCCTACTGCCGATTGCCTACTGCCTACTTTTTTCAGGTTTGATTGCCCTGTTTTGTCTCACGATCACTTCCCCCGCCTACTCCCAAAAGGCCATCCCCGAACTCTGGGGCCAGCGCATACACGATGGAGCTAAAGTGCTTTCGCAAAATACCATCGACCAGCTTGAGGTTCAGCTCAAGAAGTACGAAGACTCGACCACCAACCAAATTGCCGTGTTGATCATTCCTTCCCTGGCAGGTGAAGTATTGGAAGATTATTCCATGCGCGTGGTGGAGAAATGGAAACTGGGTACAAAGAAAAACGACAATGGCGCACTCTTGCTCATCGTTATCGATGACCATAAAATGAGAATTGAAGCGGGACACGGGTTGGAAGGGGTACTCACCGATGCACAAAGTAACCGGATCATTCGCAATGAAATGGCGCCTGATTTCCGGAGGGGAGATTACGATGCAGGTGTTACAGCCGCCATTCAGGCGATGATAAAAGCCATTGCCGGTGAATATAAAGCCAATGATACCGGAACCGGTACCACAGCGGAACTTGGTTTGAAAGAACGCATGCTCATCGGCTTGTTTGTTTTTGGTATCCTGGGCGTGTTCACTTTTATCGCTCTGTTTTCCAAAGGGTGTGCAGGGTGGGGTTTATATGCTTTTCTTATTCCGTTCTATGCCACCTTTCCGTTGTTTATACTCGGGATCAACGGAGGCGTTGGTCTGCTCGGGCTCTACATCATCGGAATGCCCATCGCAAAATTGATTCTGGGAAAGAGTGCCTGGGGCCAGAAAAAAATGATGAGGTGGCAGTCCACGGGCGCCCGTAAAGGCAGCGGCTGGTCCATGGGCTCGGGCTGGGGGAGCCGTGGCGGAGGTGGCGGAGGAGGTGGAGGTTTTTCGGGCGGTGGGGGAAGCTTCGGAGGTGGGGGAAGCAGTGGATCGTGGTGAGATGATTTGTTTCCCGCAGATCGCGCAGATTTTCGCGTGTCTTATTTCTGCGTTAATAGGCGCCTTCCGAAGCTATCGGGACTGCGGGAAACAATATCTTCCTTTATATCTTCAAAACCTTACCTTATTCAAACCCCATCCCTTATTTTTGGCGTTTCTTTCGCAAAGCCCAAAGATCAGTGTAATCCGCCGAATCCGTTTAATCTGCGATCAAAAATCTTTATAATTATGATCAGCCTAATAATCAACCTAATCTGCGATCATGAAGCGTGACAAAATCATCTTTGACCTCATTGAAAAGGAAAAACACCGCCAGCAAAACGGTATTGAACTCATCGCCTCCGAAAACTTTGTTTCGGAACAAGTGATGAAAGCCCAGGGCACGGTGCTGACCAACAAATATGCGGAAGGACTTCCCGGCAAGCGATATTACGGCGGGTGTGAAGTCGTCGATGAAATCGAACAGATCGCCATCGACCGGGCCAAAGAATTGTTCGACGCCAGTTGGGCGAATGTGCAGCCGCATGCCGGCGCCCAGGCCAACGCGGCTGTCATGCTCGCCTGCCTCAAACCCGGAGACAAGATCCTCGGATTTGATCTTTCGCACGGAGGTCACCTCACCCACGGATCACCGGTGAATTTCTCGGGCAAACTTTATCAGCCTGTTTTCTATGGTGTAGAAAGAGAAACCGGGTTGATTGATTTTGATAAAGTCATTGAAATCGCTCAGCGCGAAAAACCAAAAATGGTCATCTGTGGCGCTTCCGCCTATAGCCGTGATTGGGACTATAAAAAGCTGCGTCAGGCAGCCGATGCAGCCGGTGCTATATTACTGGCTGATATCTCTCACCCCGCAGGATTAATTGCCCGGGGACTGCTAAATGATCCAATGGAACACTGCCACGTCGTTACGACCACCACGCACAAGACTCTGCGCGGACCGCGGGGCGGGTTGATCCTGGTTGGAAAAAATAATATTGACAACCCATGGGGGTTGAAAACGCCGAAAGGGGAGATCAGAAAGCTTTCTTCTGTTTTGGATTCAGGCGTATTTCCGGGAACGCAGGGCGGACCGCTGGAGCATGTGATTGCAGCCAAAGCCGTTGCCTTTGCCGAAGCGCTGACGGACGAGTATTTCGATTACATTGTGCAAGTGGCCAAAAATGCGAAGGCGATGGCAAAGGCATTTGTCGAGCGGGGTTACCGGATTATTTCCAATGGAACGGATAATCACCTCATGTTGATCGACCTGCGATCGAAGAACCTCACGGGCAAGCAGGCGGAAGATGCCCTCATCCAGGCAGACATTACTATTAACAAAAACATGGTGCCGTTTGATACTCAATCTCCCTTTGTGACTTCGGGGATGCGTGTTGGAACGCCCGCGGTAACGACGCGGGGAATGAAAGAAAAAGATATGATAAGAGTAGTGGAATTGATCGATGAAACGTTAAAGAAACCAGAAGATCAAAAGCATTTAAAAAGTGTAAAGAAGAAAGTGAACGGATTTGTAAAAAAATTCCCGCTCTATACATAGTTGGCCTTATGAATGGATCGCCGGTTACGCTGCGATCCTTGCACCTGGGTAGAAACAATTTTAATTAGGTTAGGAAAGAAAAGATGAGTGAAGAAAAAGAAATGTCGTTCCTCGATCATTTGGAGGAACTGCGGTGGCATGTGGTGAGGTCCCTGATAGCCATCTTTGCGTTTATGATCGTTGCGTTTGTCCTTACACCCTGGATTTTCGATAATATTATCTTTGCCGTGGCGAAGCCAAGTTTCCCCACCTTCCGGTTCTTATGTAAGATTGGTGAGTTTCTCCATTCGGATGGCTTCTGTGTAACCGCCATTCCTTTCAAAATCCAAAGTCGCTACATGACGGGTCAGTTTACCATGCAGTTCACGGCCTCCCTTGTCATTGGGTTGATTGTAGCGTTCCCCTACGTAATCTGGGAATTGTGGCGTTTTGTTCGTCCCGGACTTTACAATAAAGAGCGGAGAGTTTCACGCGGCGCGGTAGCTGCGGTTTCATTTTTGTTTTTTACGGGGGTGTTGTTTGGCTACTATGTGATGTGCCCGATGTCCGTCTGGTTTTTCTCCACGTATTCGATCAGCAGCGTGATCCAGAATGAATTTGATATTACTTCCTACGTTGGAACCATCGTCGCGATGATCATCGGAAGTGGATTGCTATTCCAGCTCCCGGTTGTAGTGTATTTCCTCACACAGATCGGGATCTTAACGCCTCAATTTATGCGTAAGTACCGCAAACACGCCGTTGTCGGTATCCTGATTATCGGCGCTATCGTCACTCCGTCTCCTGATCCACTGAGCCAAACGGTGATTTCACTGCCCTTGTACATGCTATACGAAAGTAGTATCTTCATTTCCGCATACGTGGTAAGGAAAAAGCGAAAAGAAGAGGAAGCGGCCTTACGGGCTGAGCAGCAAGCATCATGATGCAAAAAATAGCGATCGGGGCAGACCATGCAGGGTTTGAATATAAAGAGCTTTTGAAAAAGTGGCTGGAGAAAAACGGCTATTCCGTAAAGGACTTTGGCACCTACACTACGGAATCTGCGGACTATCCCGACTTCGCCCATCCCGTTGCCAACAGTGTTGAAAAAAACGAATTTGATTTAGGGGTTTTGGTTTGCGGCAGCGCCAACGGAGTGGCCATTACAGCCAACAAGCATCAGGGTGTCCGGGCTGCGCTTTGCTGGAACGAGGAACTCGCCTCCCTGGCCCGCCAGCATAATAATGCCAATGTGCTTTGCCTGCCATCGCGCTTCGTTGATGTTGCCCTTGCAGAAAAAATCCTGGATCGCTTTCTCCACTCGAGTTTTGAAGGTGGGCGCCATGAGCGGAGAGTCAATAAGATCGGTTGTTAGCGGCAGTTGATTTAACCAGGGCTGGCTAAAACGGTATAGTTTGAAAGGTCAAACCAAATTATATCTTACCTCTGCGCCTACTTTGCGTCCCTGCCCCGACGTGTCAGTGGTCTGCGCCTCCGCGGTTTAGAGGACTCAAGGCGGGAACGCGTCGATAAAACACGGAATCCCTCCTATACCCCGCCTTCCATTCCGGAATGCGATCGAAAAACCGGTTCATCAGACCGCTGGGGTCGATGATGACCTCCGGTGGGTCGCTCTTGAACACGTGGTGGACCAGCATGACATTTTCATAATAGTCCGGCTCCTCAAAGACTTTCCGTGAAAGGTCCCAATCCAAAAAATATCCCGCCAACCTGTTCTGTTGATACACTCCCTTGTCGTCAGTCAATACCATCACCCGTTGGTTCTTAATTGCCCTGGAATAGGGTGATTCCCCAGGAAAAAGGGTTGCGTAGTTGATTCGGTTCAGTTTATTGTATCGCGATAGTAGATTCACGGCCAAAATTCCAATGAGAAAAATCCACAGCATGGTGTTTGCAATCCACTTTCTTCGAATGAGCAAAAGATAGTGGCTGATGAAATAGGCTAAGGAGGGAATGAAAATGATCAGGCTATGCGGTGTAAATTCCCGGGTAACCAGCACCTGAACCAAACAAAATAACATCCACTGAAACATCACCTGGAATAGTTGCGATTGGTATTTGGTGAAGCGTGCTTCACGATTGAGCATGAAAAGGGAGAAAACAAAATAACCGAAAGGCAGCGCGCACAGAGCAATGATGCTGCTCAGGGTGATGAACGCAGTTCCATGGAAAGTTAAATTCGGTACATAAAAATTTTGCCACAATGACGGCGCCTCCCCCCGGAGGAAGTACAACGTGATCAGCAGCGCATGGGGTAAAATAAACCCAAACAAGAGAAGCAATAATTTCCGCGCGCTCAACCGTGTAAAGAGGAACAGGATAAAAATGGTGCCGAAGAGAAAAACGACATAGGAAAAAATCAATAGCGTGGCTACTCCCAGAAAGACCCCGAGATTGAGAATGATTTCATCTCGTTGGATGCGGAATTCTATTTCTTTAAAAAGGTTGTTCAAGGCCAGCAACAGAACGGTCGAAGCCAGCAATTCCGGCGAAAACGAAAGCAGGTCGAATGAGAAGAAACAGAGTAAACCAAATACCAGGGCCGGCACATAGGTATTGTCGTTGTATGCTTTATTCTGAATGAGTAGAACAGCAAAAAAAGCAGCCTGAAAAAAAATGAGGACAAGCGCCAACGAGTGCTGAATGATCAAAGACCGCCCAAAAAGCCAATTGATCAATCCGAATGTGTTCGCCGTCCAGGGCGCCGTTGAGTCAAAAACCTGGATATACATAAGCTTGCCGTCCCGGATGGCTTCTCCCAGCACAAAACTTTTTAACTCTTGCAGGGTGGCGGGGGCCGGGTCGATGAAAAACGGCAGCCCCAGCAGGATGAGCAGGATAAACAGGCCCAGCAGGCGGTACGGATCGTTGATGCGAAAAAATCGGAGGAGCACGTTACTTTCTTAGGCACGGCAAAGAAATCAAAAAAAGTCCATAGTCCCGTGAGGTTCACCCGAAGATCGCAAAGGTCATACGCAAAGAAATGCACTTTGCGCCCTTTGCGTTTTTTTCTTCGCGGTCTTTGCGTGAAACGAACCGGGCGCGAGGGCAGGAACCAGTAAGGCGACCATTGACTTTTGACTATCTTTGTCGAATGAGCGGGACGGTACGGCAACAGAAATTCGCGAAGTTGATCCAAAAAGAAATGAGCGACATTTTTCACCGCGACAGGCGGGGAATTCTAGAAAACGAGTTCATTACCATTACCGATGTGAGAATGAGCCCGGACTTGAGTGTGGCCAAAATATACCTTAGTATGATGTTGGTCAGGGATAAGCAAGGTGTCCTCGATCGAATCAACTTGCGGAAGAGTGAGATCCGGAAGGCCTTAGGGGATACCATCCGGAAGCAAGCCAGGATCATCCCGCAACTTGCCTTTTTCATCGACGATGTGGAAGAAAAGGCGATCAAAATGGATGCCCTCATCGACAGCCTGAAGATTCCACCCGCCTCCCCGGCAGCGGGGGAGAAAGAAGAGTAATCTGCATCAACGATTGAACCTTGAACCTATCCCTCTTTATCGCTAAACGCTATTTCCTCTCCAGAAGGAAGAAAAATTTTATCAATATTATTTCCATTCTATCCATGGCCGGTGTAGCGTTTGCCACGGCTGCACTGGTTATCGTTCTGTCGGTATTCAATGGCCTGGAGGATTTGCTGCGGTCCCTGTATGGCTCATTTGATCCGGAATTAAAAATTGAAGCGACAAAAGGAAAGTCATTCGAGGTCAATGACCAGCTCCTTTCCAGGATCAAGGCAATCCCCGGAGTAGAAATTGTAACCGAAGTCATTGAGGACTACGCCTATGTTCGGTACCGTGAATCCGACATGGTCGTAACGATCAAAGGATTAAGTGACAATTTTATCAGTCAGCATCGCCTGGATGATCA
>Ga0193718_1000008_pt1 | contig 42654 bp, 27 predicted proteins | sample U2a1metaG_FD_144918 | JGI IMG/M metagenome (GOLD analysis project Ga0193718, IMG submission 144918) | Soil microbial communities from a riparian zone of the East river system, Colorado, United States - U2a1 | ecosystem: Environmental > Terrestrial > Soil > Riparian zone | place: USA: East River... | reverse complement strand
GGACGGAAAGCTCATTTATACGATGGATGCCAACGCCCGTTACGAAAAAAAGGAAACGCTCATGCGCCTTCTGGATCACGCAAAAAAAATAGGTGCGTACAAACAGATCCTGTTTATAGAAGAACCTTTAGTAGAACACAATGATGAAAATGTTGCCGATGTGGGCGTCCAGATTGCTGGCGATGAAAGTGTTCACGATGAAGCAACGGCGATAAGGAGGTTGGAACAGGGATATGGTGCTCTGGTCTTAAAAGGAATCGCGAAGACGCTCAGTCTATCCATGAAAGTAGCTAAGCTTGCTCATGATCGCGGTGTGCCTTGCATTTGTGCTGACTTAACAGTAAATCCGGTACTGATCGATTGGCATAAGAACCTGGCTTCCCGCATCGCGCCGTTCCCGGGATTGGGGATGGGAATTATGGAGACCAACGGCGATCTCAATTACCGGAACTGGCAGACTATGATGACCTATCATCCCGCTGCCGGTGCTTCGTGGACACAGGTGCGGAATGGAGTTTTTGAATTGAATGATGATTTTTTCAAACGGAGTGGTGGTATTTTTGAGCCGATGCCGCATTACGAGGGCATGTTTGTTCATTAGCTTCAAATAAAATCCTAAATAATCAAAAAGCAATTAACCACAGAGGAGACGGAGGAAGGCAACACGTAGTTTACCGTGCGGTATTCTCTGTGCACCTCTGTGTGGGGTTTTCTCCGATCTCTATGGTAAATTTTCAGATTTCAATGAAATGGCAGCAACAGAGTGCTAGTATTCGCGGCCCAATAAACAAGGAAATTTGAATTTTGTATGAACCCAATTGGGGGTATGTTGCTCCGTAGAAATTTGTGATTAGCCGATTACTTATTATCTTAACATCGGGTGAACACCATGCCCGTTGAGTGCATGTTGATTTTCCGGGCTTTAATAGTTGTAAATCGGTTCATTTAACACTTTTAGTCATGCGGCGAAAAAGCATCCAGATCGCATGGTTGCTGGCGATAATCATGTTTTCGTCTTGCGGCAAAAAACATGATCCACTGCCCAAGGCGATTGTTGACGGGGAGTTTGTGACGTTAAGCCTCCCGGTCGGAACGGTCCATAATCGGATTATCTTTATTACCATAAACAATGCCGGTACTGTCAACTCGCTGACATTCCAGTTTTCCGCTGACATCAACTCTATTTTTACGAATTTGGTCCTGATCAATTCAAGCAAGAAGCCAGTCGGTACGCTAGTATATAATTCAAGTACGCACACGGTCACGGTCAGTGGTATCGGAGATGATCTTAAGGCAATGTACGGGAGTTATGGCTTATATGGCGACGTCCCGTTGAATGCCCCATCCATATCGGTGACTTGCACCATTACTCGGGACGGAATTGATTTGACTGGGGCGACATTCGATTCCCTTGATCCAATTCAATCCGATATTATCATTACAACGAGAAAGATCTACGCAGCCGGGACCGATGGCTATGACGCAGTCTATTGGCTTAACGGTACCCGGACTTTCCTCGCTTCCGGTTCCGTTTCGTCGCAAGGTGCAGGCCTCGCGATGGTGGTGTCCGGATCGGATGTTTATGTGGCAGGAACGGATGGAATGGACGCATGGTATTGGAAGAATGGTGTTGGAACCAAATTGGAAGGAGGCGGCCGGGCTACTGGAGTTGCCGTTTCAGGCACTGATGTCTATGTCTCTGGAGGGCCCTTGCACTTGGTGACAGGCGCGGCAGTTTATTGGAAAAACGGGGTCAAGACCTCCCTCTCACCGAACGGAATCGCGACCGGCATTGATATCGCCAACGGTGATGTTTATATCAGCGGATCGATCATGGGGCTTTCAGATTATGTGGCCGTTGTCTGGAAGAATAACGTTCCGGACACGTTGGAGGAAGGTAATATTGCCTGTGCGGTTTTGGTCTCAGGCACAGATGTATACGCAGGTGGGTCCTTTCACCAGTTCCCCGCCGTTTGGAAAAACGGAGTGCCTGATGTGCAGGATAATCTTGATCAAGGGCAGACACCTGAGCAGGGCCAGGTCCTTGCACTGGCACTATCCGGTTCTGACGTTTACGCTGCCGGGTTCAGGTCCATCGGGTCACCGTCAGGCTATCTTTGGAAGAATGGCGCCGTCGTAATCCAGGGATCATATAAGTTTTATGGGATGTCACTTTCTGGTGGAGAGATTTACCTGGCCGGCGACTCACCATTGGGCGCGAGGCCTGCTTATTATATGCTGAATGCCGGTGGGTTTCCCAAGGAATTATCCATGCAACACGGACCGTTGTATGCAATTGTAGTTAAATAACATGACTAAAAAATCCAGCGGGACTTTACCACCTAACAACTCAAAGATGAAAACCATCAGCCTAGTCAGTCTCGCGCTGACGTCACTCCTGTTCTGTGCGTTTGTGATATTTTACGTTCAGAATTCCCGGAGTCGAAAGTACGTATACATCGATTCTCAGAAGCTCGTCAATGGATATAAGGGCATGGTCGATGCGAGGAAGGTCTATGAATCAAAATTGACAACATGGCGGGCAAACCTCGATACCCTGCATTCGGAAGCGGAGAAGAAAATCAAGGAATATGAGGTGACTGGCGGACGGCTTTCCGACCGGGAGAAAAAACTAATGGAAGAATTAATTCAGTCTAAACAGGATCAATTCACGAAATACCAGCAAATGGTTTCCGAGAATGTGAAGAAGGAAGATGATGAATTGACTTCGAAGGTGTTGTCAAAAGTTAACGATTTTGTAAAACGCTACGGAAAGGCCAATGGCCATACAATTATTATGGCCGCCACGCAATACGGCAACATCGTCTATGCTGATACCGAGGTTGACATTACCGAGGAAGTGCTGAAAGGGTTGAATGCTGAATACAATAAGTAGTGCGTATCCCTGTTTCCTTGATGCTCCTGGTACTTCTGTCATGTCGTTCAAAGACGGCGACGGAAAGTGAAATGAATTTCTACCTGGCTGACCCGGATAACGGACTTCGCAAAACGTTGGTAAAAGAGGATGTAAACTTGGAAATAAGCTATCGTCCGAGGGAGCTGGTGTTCATTCGTGAGTCTCGCAAGGACCAGCAACCCGCCACATTGGACAGTATGGATTATTTTATGTTTCGCCTGTCCCGTAACGGTAAGGTGATCGAACATATTTATGGAGCGGACCAGGCTGAGTATAACAGGGTGATTAGCTATCTCGACGGTGAACTGGGGAACGATATTTATCTTCAGCGTGACGGGACCATCATTTACCCGGCAGGTGTTTCCCTTATGCCATCCGTGAATACTGCCGGCGCGAGCACAATCATTCTGGTCTTTAAGTCGGCTCTGCGGAAATATGACGGCGAATTCACAATTATGTTCAACGATTCGATGTTTGGGACCGGTCAAACAGACTTTGAATTTAACTCGCGTGATATAAAAAGAGTCCCTTCGCTAAAAATAATATGAACCGGTGCCCACGACTGGAAGAGCCATGATGACCAAGATAAAAATCATAGTTGCGGATGACCATACGCTATTCAGGAAAGCTTGTGTCAAGCTCCTGAGAGAATTCGAGAGCATAGAGGAAGTACGCGAAGCTTCCGATGGCAAGGAGCTACTTGATCTGGTGAAGAAGGAAATACCCGATGTCGTCATCCTTGATCTTGAAATGCCGGTGATGGACGGGATCAAAGCTTGCGGGAGGTTAGTTGCGGGTTACCCGGAGGTCAAAATCATCGTACTTACCATACACGACAGCAAAACTCATATCAACTACCTATTGCAAATTGGTGCTCATGCATTCTTATCGAAAAAGGCAGAGCCTGCAGAACTGGAAAGGGCTATTAATTCAGTCATCGAAAAGGGAATCTACCGAAATGAGATGATGAATGGGGCGATTAAGCAACAGGAATCGTTCCGGGGGCGACCTCCGCGTTTCCCGAATGGGAAGGTCGAACTTTCGAACCGCGAACAGGTTGTTATCCGCTTAGTTTGCAAGCAATTCACCAACCGGCAGATTGCCAGTGAACTGTCGCTGAGCGAAAACACAATCCGAAATCACAAAGTTAGGATCATGCGAAAAACTGGCACCAAAAACACCGCCGGCCTTGTTCACTTTGCGTGTGAAAATGGCCTCATCATAACTCCAGAGGAACCAGGTTAGTACTTTTATACTAACTCCTGCATTTGTCTTTGTAGCGGGAATAAGGTTAATTCCAGAATCTTCATTTCAAATCACATCGTGTTATGAAATTGTTACGCAGTGGTGCCTTTGCGAGAATACTGGTCGTATTCCAGCTTTTGGTCTTCCTCGAATCAGTTTTTCTTCCTGACTACGCCTTTGCTTTAACCAGTGGAGTGCACCAACCCGAATACACATCCTACGAGGACAGTGGTTCAACGGATATCGTTAACCTGGCCACCGGCGATATGACATTAAACTTGCCGATCCTTGATGTCCCGGGTCCGGAAGGCAACTTCGCCATGCCACTCAGCTATCACGCAGGTATTAACCCGGAGCAGGAAGCATCGTGGGTGGGACTGGGATGGAACATGAATGCCGGTGCCATTCTCCGAACAGTGAATCAATATCCCGATGATGCCTCGAATGAACCAGACTACGTCACGGTTCAAGACTTGACCGGTCTGAGCGGATGGAACCGCGTGACCAACCTCCCGTTTCGCGACGATTGGAACTCCCAGACGGGCTACCATGGAAACATTAATTTGTTGGATATTATCGAAGTCGATTGGGGCAGCCGCACAAGCGTGGGTATTGTCGGAATTCACGTCGGCGATGGACAGGGAACGTACTTTGATCCTCTTCAGTTTTGTATGGCTGTCATCACTGTTGTGTCGTTCGGTGTGGGGGGTGCAGCATCGACAGGCGCGTCGGTGGCAAAGGCCGCCGCTATTCAGGTGGCAGAATCTGCCGCCGTTTCCTTTTCTATGCCCATCCAGACGCCTTCCGCCCCTACGGCTGGAAAGTGGCAATACAGTAAATCAACCAGTGTGGAAGTCAACAGACTTCTTATGTTGAGTACCGGTATCATCAGCCGGAAGAAGTCGTACAGGATCTGGCTCAATCAGACAAAACTCGAGAATATGTATGGGATACTGTATTTCGGCGACGTGGCTGTCGATAATGCAATGGATTTCAGTGGGAATGGACAGGTCGATACACTCATTGTTAATGGTGTTCAAACGACTAACAAGGTCTACGCGAGATCTAGTGCATCGGCAATGAAGGGATCGGTGAGTGATATTAACTCTGTAATAGATGACGGAACTCCATATGGCCTGCAAAAGTCGCCGGCACTTCTGGCGGCGGACTCATACACAGTCAATGCATCGAAGGTGAGCGGCTCTATAGTCCCGTATCGGCTCGAAACCGGGTCGGTCGCCGTTCCCCATGAAATGACAACCTATCACGAGCGCTATGCGCCCGTGACATTCGGAAACTACAAGGTTCCATTTGTTTATACAGGAAGCCTCTGGAATGGATATGCCTACCACGCTGGGGCATCGTCTGCCGCTCCCACCGATCCTGCCTTTTACTATGGTCTGAATGGAACACCTAAGGCTTGGTATTCAAAAAGCAGCGTACGGATGTCGTTAACGGATTATACATTCACTACTGGACAAAGGATTCGCTCGGACATTGATGCAGTCAAGAAGATTCCACAAGCCAATCACGTAGAATGGTATTCCAACGCCGACATCCGCAATGTGCTGACGGCAACCTCGAATGCAGCACCTGGCAACTTCCTGGACTTCTTACCAGCAGACTTAGGCACACCCGCGTACAATACGACGTCAAAGAGGTATCTTTTCCGGTCCAATTATCCGACAGGTACTCCATCTTTCCCGTCGACATATACGACCTCGATGCCCAACTTTTCATGGCAGATCCCGATTTCGGACGCCAATGTGTTAAGCCAGTTAACACAACTGAAAACTCAAAATTCCAATGCTACCTACCAGCTTACCTATTGGGCATCGGCCCCGACCTATAACACCGTTACCGTCACGATCGCCAGTACTAATTCTACCTCGATTACGATTTTCAGCGTTCCAGAATTAGTCGCTTACCTAGGGACAAAGATCGACCTTTCTCTCGTCTTTTACCCTCCTGCCCAAACTATACCTATCCCACAAATCCAAAAAGGTATTGGCGGATATAGTATCACATCGGCAGACGGAACCACGTATCACTTTGCTCTGCCGATTTATAACTATGAGAACAAGTCCGAAATTATCAATGCATTCGATGCAAGCAAACGGGCCATTCTCACTCGCAACTCACCGTTTGCCAACACCTGGTTGCTTACAACGGTTACCGGACCTGACTATGTGGACAAGAACGCCAATGGCCTGGCGGACGATGAGGACTGGGGATATTGGGTGAGAATGCACTATGGTAAACAATACGATAATTTCCTCTGGCGTACTCCTTACACGAGCGATATGCTTGACAAGACGGGCTCATTCAGGAGTTATGAGCAAGGCAAGAGACAGACCTATTATCTCAATTGCATTGAAACACGTTCGCATGTCGCACTCTTTATGAAAAGTGCCCGGCTAGACGGGAAAGACGCGACACAAGGCAACGCACCACTTGAGTTGGATGAGATTTGTGTGCTGAGAAAGGAAATCTACAACGCGGTCAAGACAACAGCTACCAATTACATTGACAACATCGATAATCTCTGTTCAGCGTCTCAGTTCCTCGCAGAAAGGGATAAGATCAACCGGAATTGCGTCAAGCGAATTCTGTTTACGTATGGATACGATCTGTGTAAAGGGACCCCAAATGCCATAGGAGCAAATAACACGCAGAAGGCAAAGTTGACGCTCCGTAGCATCTCTGTACGAGGCCGGTACGACCTTAAACTGATTCCTGATTATAAATTTGAGTATGCCAACAACCCTGATTATGGAGGAACAAAATGGGATGGCTGGGGGATGTATAGCGCTGTGGGTACATCAGACCCAGCCTCACATGGTACCGCGGATCCGACCGGTTCGTCAGGCGCCGCCTGGTCCCTGACAAAAATGACGACTCCAATAGGCGGAGAGATTTCATTCAACTATGAGAGAGACACTTATGCCTCAATTTCGGGGGTGGTACCAAAGATCTCTGGTTATTTCAATAAAAAAAACTACGATGTAATACTTAGAGCGGGAGAGCAATTCAATTCAATTGAGATACCCAATCCGTATGATTTCGCAATTAATGACGTCGTAACTATTTCGGGCACTGTTGGTTACACGTGTCCTAGCGGCTCCGCTATAGACAAACCGTATTCAGGAACCTATTCCATTTCGGCAATTAGCCTGGCCTCTAACACTGTTACCCTCAACGCAGATTTCATGGGTATTAATTCCTGTGGCGGCATTGGTTACGGTAGCCCTGTCCATTTTACGTACAACACCGGAAGCATTATCAAGGATGCAGTCGCCAAAAGTGGAGGAAATCTCAGGGTAGGCTCAATCGTCATGAAAGACGAATTCGGAAAAGTTAACAAATTGCGATACCTATACACTCTCGACAATGGATCGAGTTCGGGAGTAGTTTCCTACGAGCCGGAATACATTTCTAATCCCGGGTCCCTTCCACCGTTTTATAAATACCTTAAGTTCCCGCAAACCCCAGTTATCTATTCCAAGGTTTCGGTACTCAGCGGGAAGCTTACAACCGACGCCGACTACGCCTCGAAGCAGGTTCTTGAGTTCGAAACTCCAAATCAGAATATGGTTACTGTGGCATCTGACGATAAGGGGACGCAAAATGTTATACTGGGACCCAACCCCAGTGAAATTTTGTGGTGCCTCCATACTTTTCATCGTATCGAGGACCGTACAATGAGGATCGGCAAGCTGAATGCGGTAACGATCTATGACAACGCATCCAATATTATATCTCAAAGTAAAATGGTCTACACTGATCGCATTGACAACGGCATCAGTTATTATCAAGGCGTTTTTTCCGAGGGCACGTTGCTGATGGAAGTAACAACAGATCCTGCCGCGTACTACCAGGCAAAAGTTTACAATATTACTCGCACTACCGCCTTTACCTATCCCTATACGCTCAAGAAAGTCATCAATACAAAGGATGGGTTGAGTTCGACGAGTGAGAATCTGACATGGGACCTTTACACCGGGGCGATCACACAAAAGCTGGATAAGAGCAGCTTGGGCGTGTACCTGAAGACGGTGGTTAAGCCGGCCTATACAGCCTACATTGAAATGGGGCCCAAAGCGTTGAACCCGGCTAACAGGAATATGCTTTCCCAGGTGGCCGCCACCTACATCTATAGGACGGATCCGACCGGCAAGGTGCTCGGCCTGGTTAGCGGAGAAGCACAAACCTGGAGCAAAACCTGGACTGGATACAGATTTTGGGATGCGAATGCGTCTGCATTTTCAAACGTATCGTCACCCCCGGAGATTTGGCGCAAAGGACCAACGTATGGATGGGGAGGAACCTATTCCCGAATTCAACCGGAAGGAACGCAGCAATTCTCTACCAGCGATGAGTTCAGCTTTTCAGGTGGAGCAAACACGAATTGGATTTACCAGGGTGAAACCGCGCTATATGACCGGTATGGAATGCCGTTGCAATCGAACAATGAGAGTGCGCTGAACCCGGTTTATTCAGCGACAAAAATGGGATATGGCGACAAGGTAATTGTGGCGAGCGCAACAAACGCCAAGCATTCAGAAATTGCCTTCAGCAGCGCGGAAGATCAAGATACCTCTGCACCAGGATACTTTGGAGGAGAAATCGCTGTGAATATTGGCGGTACACCCACTGTTGTGCATAAATCAGCAGGTCAGGATGCTCATACGGGGGACTGTGCGCTTTCTCTCACCTCGGGGAACGGATTCGTCTATATGCCATTGAGCCTTACCTCCAACCGTTCCTATAGGGCCAGTGTTTGGTCAAACTCAGCCACGAATGCAAGAATCTATTTTAAGATTAACGGGGCGGAGACAGTGTCGTCACCGACGGCGGTTAGCGTGCCGGGAAAAGCAGGCTGGTATCTCCTCAACCTGGATATTCCCGTTGGCGCCACGGCAATGCCATTTGAAGTAGGTGTGCGATCAGCCAGCGGCACGATTTACTTTGACGACTTTCGATTCCAGCCTGCTGATGCAATCATGACATGTTACGTAAACCCACCGTTAAGCTATGATTTCAAGGCGTCGCCTGCTCCACAGGAATCAGCATTCACTTACATCCTCGACAACGATAACCGTTATACGAAGTATGAAACTTCCCCTGATGGGCTAATCAAGAGAGTTTACCGGGAATCCACGACATCGTCAAGCCCGGGTGAAAAGCAGGTTTCCGAGACGAAGAGCGACTATCGAAGATTTCACATAAATCAATGATTCAAATAACTCCGTTGAATTAAACCTGTCAATCATGCAACTGAGCAAACTGGCATTTTTCCTCTCCGTTGTCGTCAATCTTGCAACTGCAACTTTTTCATTCGGGCAAAGTGGCCATGTTTACCAATCGGTTCCCGGCCCAATTTGCTCCGGCGTAGCCACCCAGTTTTATTATATGGGGAATTGCTCCTCAGCGAGCCTTTCCTGGCAGGCCACTGGAGGCGGTGTCGTTTCAGGCAGCGGGCAAATGGTCAATGTCACCTGGCCGTCGGCGGCTACGGGAGTTAACGTGATCGCCCACTGCAACTCTAATCTTTCATACACCGGTTCATTGGCCTCTGCGGTCAACGTAACTGCCTCCGGTGGAACTGCCACGGTAGGCATTAGCGGCCCGTCCTCCGTTTGTGCAGGAACGAATGTCACGTACTACGTTTCAAGTAGCACCAATGGTGGAAGTTCTCCGACCTTTGCATGGAAGGTTACCACCTCTTCAGGAACAACTACTGTACAAAATGGAAGCAGTTCTTCCTATTCAACAAGCACCTTGGCCAATGGAAGCGTCGTTTTCGTTCAAATGACTTCCAGCATAACCTGCATCTCAAACTTTCCGAACAGCAATTCGATTAGCGTTTCCGTGACGCAGCCTGACCCAGTCTCCGTGAGGATATCGGATCCCGGCCCATTTTGCAATAATATCAACGGAAATGTTCAGTTTACAGCCTTTCCGGTCAATGGCGGGAGCAGTCCATCCTATGTCTGGTACAGAGGGTTAAACGGGGGGGGCGTAAATATGAACGATAATCAGTCTACTACCCCCGGCGTTTACTGGCCTCACTATACGCTCCAGGCGGGTGAAAAGATTTCTTGCCTACTCACTCCGACCCCGGGTTGCAATACCGGAAATGCGCCTTCAACCAATACAGTAACTATTCAAATCATAACGCCCACAACTCCAGTGGCTAACATTAACTATCAGGGTCCGAATGTGTGCGCAGGTCAGACAACCTTCACGGTAAGTCCGGGGGGCGCCTACTCGCTCAATGCCCCGTTTACCTGGACAATCAATGGGAACGTACAGCCGGGCAATACATCGTCGTTTCAGCCTTTGGCTGGTCAATTGCCCGCCGGCTCCCAAACGATCGGCGTCTCATCTGCAGCATCAGGGACGTGTATCAGTCCAAACTCGGCGAGTGGCAGCCTGCCGGTTACGGTGAAGGGGGTCCCAATTGCGTCGGCTTCGGATCAAACCATTTGCTCTGGTTCAAGCACTTCAGTCTTCATTTCCAATCCGAATAATGTCCCCGGCACGGTGTTTAACTGGACTGCTACCCCGGTCAACAACGTGACGGGTTATTCAAACAGCGGCGGTTCGACAATCAGCCAGATTCTGAGCGTGGCCGATGGAGTAAGTCAGGGCAAGGTCAAGTACACCATTACTCCGTCGGTACCCTCAGGATGCACCGGCGCAACGATCGATGTGTTTGTCACAGTGAACCCGACACCACAAATAACCAATACCTCTACCCAACTTCAAGTGACCGTCTGCAGCGGAGTCACACTTAATTTTACTCCGACAATCTCCATTTCCGGCGGAACTTACTCCTGGACAAGCTCGATCAGTGGACCGATCGACCCTGCAACAGTATCTGGGTCCGGAACAAACGCAATTACAAATGCTCCTGTTAACACGGGATCGATAACGGGTAAGGTAACCTACCATATTACCCCCTTGTTGAACGGCTGTTCAGGGGGCATTGCAGACTATGTAGTGACTGTAAACCCGGTGACCAATGCTTTAGCCACACCCGCGTTTCAGAGTTTCTGCCTCAATGGTACGACTTCGATAGCCCTGTCCAATCCAAATGGTGTTGGCGGAACGACATTTAGTTGGACGGTTAGCTCGAATCCTAATGTCACGGGAAGCTCAGGGGGTTCGGGAACAAGCATTGCCCAACCATTAACAGTAAGTGGCAGCGGAGACCAGTCTATTACATACACAATTACACCAAGGGCCAATAATTGCGATGGAACTCAAACGACAGCTCAAGTCTCCATGATCAATCCTCCTCCACCTAACGCCGCCAATTTTACGTTCTGTGAATGGGTGTCATCCGATCTCACGTCCTACGGGTATCCTTTTGGGGGGACGATCAAGTGGTACAATACATCGGAACAACTACAAAACACAGGAATAATTTACTCGCCCATTCTCAATCCTGGTTCATACACGTATCGAATGAGGTCAGTTAATAGCGTGGGGTGTCAGGGACTGAGCTATTCTAATGCGGTTGCAACCGTTCAAAGTAACTGCGATCCCTATTTGAATTGGGTGCAAAACACGGCCTATACTGATGGAGGGAGTCCTGTACCCGTGCAATCATCAAAGGATTATTTCAATGGATTTGGAGATCCTATCCAATCCCAGGCTCTCAATATCTCAGCTAACCTTGTGCTCGCTGCGCAACCTGTAAAAGACAATTACAATCAGAATGTCCTGTCTACCCTGCCTGCGCCAATCAATTCGTCGACATTCGTATACCGGCATCGGTTCATGACCAACGCGTCGAATTTGAAATACAACGCAGTGGATTTCGATTCGGACCCCAACAATCCTAGCCCTGTAGCAAACGGAGGTGTCGGAACATTAGGCTGGTACTATAGCAGCAGTAATAACCTCGAACCACAAACTCCTACAACATTATATCCCTATTCACGGTCCTGGTCGCCCGCCGGGCCGGATCCTGTTATCGGAAAGTCAGCATCATCAGGTGACTTGTACAAAATGGGGAGTGGTCACGAAGTCACCCAAGAGCGACAAACGTTTATTAAATCAGAATTGAGTAACTATTTTTCATTAAGGCAATATTTCACAACGGAGGCGTTGCCGGTTTCTTTGGCAGGGGCAAACCTGATCACAACGAATCCTGACGCGACCAGTACCAGCGGATACACAGCGACGACTGGTGTCGCTGCAACCGCGGTTACGCTGAATGGCGAAACATATGTCCAGGCCGTTAACAACCAGAACACAGGAACTCCCGGCATTTGGCCAATACAGGGTAATTATTCCGTAACGCCCGGGTCAGTATATACCTTTCAAGTGAAGGGTTATCGGTCGTCGTCAATTCCGGCTTCTCTGTATGTCAGGAACGTTACTGCGGGGACAGATATCATTACTGAGGGAGCCACTCTTCCGGGGGGTTCAGGCAGTGAAACCTGGGTGGAGAATAGTTTTGTCATCCCGGTAGGTTGCACATCAATCAGCGTAGGAGTGCTTTGGAGAAGGCCTGTAGTAGGGGATTCATTCTTCATCAATGCTGTTTCCCTTATATCGCTGTCGAATGCCGAAAGTATGATGTTTGGGTATAAATTGATTTCGACCGACCCTGACGGAAAGAAGTCAATCACGTTCACGGACGCTGATGGACGCACCCTTGCCAGCGCCGTGATTACAAATCCCGGAGTCACCCCATCAACGTATGATTTCTGGACATACACGTATTACAACACATCAGGCAAGGTACTTGGGACGGTGGCTCCTCAGGGTATCACCGGCAGCAACGCAAATCCGGCTTATAAGACGACTTTCTTTTATGATCAGTTCGGAAGGTTGATTAAGTCGGTCACACCCGATGCTGGGACATCTCAATTCGTTTATAGCACCGATGGAAAGATCCGGTTCTCCCAAAACCAGGAACAATTCAATGCCAATCCGAAACGGTTTTCCTACACAAACTACGACAGGCTCGACCGGCCGATCGAATCGGGTGAGTACACGCAGGGGAATTATGTATTCGAGCCGGAATCGACTACCACGCCAGCAGGCAACAGTGTGCTTAATACGGCTATTCTCAACAATATCGGTTCCGGAGGTTTAAATAATCTTGAAGTTACCTCTTGCAGTGAAGTCAGTAGTATTTCGTATGATAGCCCTGCAGGGGATTTTCAATCAGATGCCAGCCATCTGTCGCAGTCGTTCCTTTATGGACATATTTCCAGAACCTCCGGCAGCGGCGGGACAACCTGGTACAACTATGATGACAGGGGGCATCTTGTATGGACTAAGCAATTAATCGGAACCACGCAATCGCCGGCTTGGACAACACTAGTTTCGACGGCTCTTACAAGCGGCGCACTCGCAAAAACGACCAGCACATACGCCTGGGATGCCGGCGCTTTTTCCGCGAATTACATATCCGCGGGTGCAGCTGGCTACGTCGAATTCTCGGCTGGCCAGACTAATGCACACAAGATGATGGGTCTGTCCGGCAGTGACGGCGGACCGAACAACGCCTACATTAATTTTGGTCTGTTTTTGTCGGATATTGGGAACGTATCGGTTATTGAGAACGGTGTTCATCGTTCAGATAATGTAACGACCTACACAACGTCGGACGTATTCCGAATCGAGCGGCAAGGCACATCGATTGTTTACAAGAAGAATGGCGTGCAGTTTTTTACTTCGCCGACCAGTTCAAGCGGAGCGTTATATGGCGATTGCTCGATATTCACGCCGAGCGGAAGTTTCAAGAACATGGTCATCGGTGGTCCTGGTTTCAACAAGACGATCGACTATGCCTATGATTTTCTTGGGAACGTGACAAAAGTGGGCTATCAGGTTGGCCAGACGGATGCATTTTACCACTTTTATACCTACGATGCAGACCAGAGGCTCAGCACGGTCAGCACCAACAAAGACGGATCGGCGACAACTACTGCCCGGGCAAAATATTACTATTATCTACACGGACCGTTGAAGCGCGTTGAATTAGGCACCAACCTGCAGGGCATTGACTATGTTTACACGATTAACGGTTCCCTGAAATCGATTAATAGTGCCGACCCTTCAAAAGACCCAGGAACGGACGGTTCGGGTGTTCATGCATCGTTCACTGCCGATTCATTCGGTGAAACGCTGAACTACACGGACAACGATTATTCTGGCGCCGGTTATACAGCAGGCACCTTTACAACCAGCGGACTGACAAATAACTATAGCGGGTTGATCAAGTCAGCGGCCTGGCATACACCCATAGACGATACGCCAGCTAAAAAGGTCTATGGGTTCACGTATGACAACATTAACCGGCTCCAGAATGCCCAATGGGGAACGCTCGATGGGGCTAACACGGCAACCTTGAGCACGACTGTCTACCGCGAAGGAATCACCGGCTACGACAAGAACGGGAATATTGCCAGCCTGGTCCGAAACGGCAAGGCGGGCAGCAGTCTGGCGACTTACAGCTATACCAACGAGACGACCACCAATCGCCTGGATTACGTGACAAATACAGCTGTCACTCCTTCTGTCGTTACCGACTTTACTTACAATACGATTGGTCAAATGACTAAGGAGGTAGAGGGAACAGCGTATACATTGAATGTGACTTACACTCCATATGGCTTAGTGAAGGAAGTCAGGGATGCTTCCAACAATCTCCTGCAGAGTTATACATACGACGACCGCGGAAGCCTGATAATGAAGATCGTTGGCGCAAGTGCCACACCCTTAATTCCTGTTAAGAAGACCTTTTATGTCCGCGATGTGAACGGTATGACAATGGGGGTCTACGAGCAACCACCACTGATAGGATCTCCAGTTCTTAAGGAGGTGCCCATTTATGGTGCTTCGAGGATTGGAATGATGAAACCCGGAGCGACCGCCCAAACTGACCGATATCTGTACGAACTGAATGATCACCTCGGCAATGTCCGGACCGTGATTGGGTCACTTCCGGATGACATTTACCTCGCTACCATGGAGACGGAAAATCCGACAGTCGTGGCAAAAGAGAATTCGCAGTTCAAAAACATGGGAACCTCGTACATCAATACAGCGGCTAACAATACACCGGGAGGTGACGAGATTGTTCGAGTTAACAACGGGTCTCCCAATGGAAGCTATCCGGGGCGTATTGCCGGACCAGGAATTGTTTTGAAAGTCTCGCCAGGGGATTACATTTCGGCAGAAGTCTGGGCATCTTATCAGAGCAGTACGGGGAATCTCAACAACACCCTACCTATAAGTTCCATTGTCACGGCAGTAGCCGCCATTTTCGGTGGATCGAGTGGGGTTCCCGGAGATCCGGGAAAGATATTCAACTCATTCAACTCGACGTATGCGACGCCAGGCTTCGCGGGAGCGGTCGGATCGACCAATGCAACCATCCCGGCTGCATATCTGAACATGATCATGTTCGATCCGAACCTATTGACCGATTCCTCATTGCCAATGTCTGCCATTCCAATCAGCGGAAATCCGGACACGAAGCAAAAGCTAAGCATCGGACCGATCCGTATCCCTTCGCCAGGGTATGTTTATATTTGGGTAAACGACGATAGTAATACGAATACTTGGGTATATTTTGATGATCTGAAGGTTACGCAGGTGCACTCGGCGATCGTTGCCGGTGGCGATTTTTATCCCTTTGGCTTGGCGATGAACGACCGCCAGGTCGCGATCGACCCTTACCGGTATGGGTACCAGGGACAATATTCGGAGAAAGATTCATTGAGCGGATGGAACACATTTGAGCTGAGGATGTATGAAGCCAGATTCGGGAGGTGGTTGAAAACTGATCCTAAGGGTCAATTCAGGTCACCATACATAGGCATGGGCAATAATCCGGTTGGTGGGGTTGATCCTAGTGGTGGGGAATTCTTTGATATCTTTGCAAATGCCGCAGGAAAAGAAGCATGGTTTGAAACTGCTGAGGAAGCGGCAAAAGCTGGTTTTGCTACGTTAGTGAAACAAGATTTACCAGAAGTTTTGATCACAATAGGTAGATTGCCTTCGGTGGCCACAGCGGGTGCAGCTAGAGCGGCTGCTGCATTGGCTAAGTTAGGAGGCAAAACGTGGACCGTTAAGTCTCCTATAAAGCCGAAGTTTGAATGGACCGATGACATGGTTAGAGGTAGGTCCTCTGAGTTTCGATTTGATGATAAGAATACCGATTGTGTTGAAACGGTAATGGATATTTTGAGAGGAACTGATCCGGAGATATATGAAGCACTAACAGAAAAGTATGGATCGGGTCGTGGTGGTACTGTATCGAGTGTAAGGCAGAAGATTGTGAATAGGGGTGGCAGATTTAGATTAACTGATCCGATGGTGGGTGATTTAATGATTTGGGATGACCCTGAGGATGGGTCAGGTCACATTGAGATGGTGGTAAGTGCCAATGCGGATAGAGTTCATGGGGACACTTTTATTGAGGTGTATGGATCCGGAAGCAACAAGGTTCCGGTGCCAAGGGTATCAGGCAAAGGCTGGCTCAAAGTTGGAGGGGAAGGTATGGAAGGTGGAATCCATCCAGCATCGTTGTCCCCGTTTGTAGGGTATTGGACTCCATTTTAGATCAAAAAGCATGTTTAGACCTCGTATTTTATTAATTACTTCAATAATCCTTGGTTGTAATTTGAAAGCTACGACGGAAGGAGCGGAAAAGCCGTTAAGGTCGGGTGAAAGCACTCTACCAAAAATCGTGATGAGGATTAAGTGGACTCAAATAGTCCAGAAAATATCCGAAGAAGAACTAAGGAATAACTCAGGCGATTATTTGCCGCTTTTTATACAACTTAAAAAGGATACATTAATATTTTCCAATAAGTCTCTGAATAGGATTGATTTTTTAAGTATAAATGGTGAGTTGATCAGTAGCATTGGGTACGGGGGTTTTGGAGTCATCGACGTGGTAAAGTTTTACTATCAGAGAGGAGTATTGTATTTGCTGGATCCTTATCGGGGACTTTTTGTGATAGATGTTTTTAAGAATAAACTGGTATACAAAGATGACCGTACAATTAATTTTTTTTCAACATTGAATGATAATCTTTTTTATCAAAATTCAATGAGTAGAAAGCCAAGTGTTTTAGAAGTTCTTCCCAATAACAGCGCACTTATTGACAAAATTGGAGTGCTGAAAAAACCGCTTGAGCAAAATTATTATTCGATTTTTGTGAATGATTCATTGTTGACCGGGGTAAAATTCTTAGGTCAAAATTTTGATTCACCTTTTCAGGTTGAGACTTTGCGCTTGGGTGACCTTACTTTGGTAAAAGAAATCTCTCTGGACAGTGTGTGTTCTTCTTGCTTCTTTTTTCCCAGAATGCTCTCGGAGAAACTCATCGTTGCCACAAACACTAAATCAGGGAAGAACTATCTTTATGAGATTACGGATGAGGGCAAGTTAAGCAGACATGAATTGGTTGTCCCCAATGAATTCAGGCCGCTTCTTGGATTCGAATATACCCCCTTTTACAATGCTGGTTTCAATTTTGATTTTAATCCAATAACCAGAGAATTATTTGCAATTGGCGCTGATGAGAAGGAAATCATTTTATTTAGTTATGATCTTAGTGAAATCCTTCATTAAGTTGACTTTAATATAACCTAATTCCATTTTGTCAAGAAGGCCGAGGTTTTGAGAAGTAAATAGCGAGCGCCCAAGATCTATTGTTAAGGGAAAATATCATGAGGACCGCTTCATTTTACGTTTGTTTATTCGTTGTTTCGTTGACTGCCAATATTGGTGCCAGAGGTCAGGATGGTATCAGGCTAATTAGATTAGATACGTCAGTTATCAATTCCAGCCTGGGCCTGTCCAGCCCTCAGAAGAACATGCAGCCCCCTGACAGTTTGGAGATTTTAAGAGTCGACAGCGTTCGCAACCAATTGCTCAAGCAAATCGCTCAATTCAACGAAAACATACATCGGTCCGGGAAATCTGTCGATTCCCTTACCGCAAGCACATTGAAGCAACTGAATTCAAAGCTGGAGTCCCTTTCAGGAAGAGGATCAGTTATTCTCAATTCGGCCCAGACTTCCCTTCCATCTAATACGATTCCAAATCGAGGAGCACTACCTATTCCAATCGGTCAACCAGGGCCATTGAACCTCGAGAACTCCTTTCAAACTCCCGGTTTGCCCAACTTAAATCCCATCCCGTCGAATACCGGCTATTCAATGCCTAAATACATGTTGCCCAATTCAGGTACTTTGAAGAATTCTGTCCCTCAAATAAACAATCTCAAACTGCCCAACATTTCGACCAAAGACCTTGTCAATGGGAATCAATTATCGGAAGAACTGCAAAAACTGCAGTCGCTCCCTGGCAAGAAAATTTCAGGTGCGGGACCGATCAACTCGCTTACCGACCTAAGATCCTTGGAACAAAAAGCTGGAACGTATAGTCAGGACCTGCAAAAAGTTAAAGCCGGTGACTTCCGAGAAATGGACGCACTTCCCAAAGAAGCCGAGAACCGGTTAACTACCATGTCGGAATTTAAGGAATTGAAAACCAATGAGACCAAAGTGCTCGCTGAGAAAAATGCATTCGAGAAATACCGGGAATCTGTTTCCAGGATCACCGCCGGCAAAATCAACGACGAAGACAAGTCGTTCGCCAAACAAGCCCTTGTCGACCACTTTGCCGGCCAGGAACAAAAACTCCAGGCGGGAATCGCACAACTAAATAAGCTGAAGAAGAAATACCACACCATCCCCGACAGCCGCTATCTTCCCAAGCATGCACCGAATGAAATGAAGGGCAAGCCGTTTCGTGAGCGATTTATACCCGGGGTCAACTTCCAGTTCTTCAGGAATGCCTACCCAGTAATCGAGCTGGCACCATTTGCCCTCTACCGGGCGTCCGGTCGGATCCGTACCGGCGTTGGGTACACCTATCGCATAATGATCGACGACAAGCACATGAAGCCGGTGCAAGACCAGAGGGCTTATGGTTTCAGACTAATGACCGACTATGCCCTGATAAGCGGGATGTACCTTCGGGCGGAGGGTGAACTAATCAATTTTGCTCCCTATGATCCGCGCATCCAAACTCTTCCCGATCCCGGTGAGCCAAGGAAGTGGATTCCCGGCTTTTCCCTGGGGTTACTAAAGTCGTACTCAATCGGCAGCCGGCTCACCGGCAATTTTCAAACGCTGTACAATTTTGCCTGGCACCGAAACGGTTTATATCACAATCGCCTTACGTTACGGTTTGGTTTTGACATCAACCTTGTCAAAACCCGCTCACAGTTTTCTCCAGCCTTCGCCTTGGAAGACATCCGTCCACCAGTTCGGATTCAGGGCGAATCCGTCTATCGCTATACTGGCAAGAAGAAGCAAAGCGACGTGATGATGTACAACCTTCGTGACGGAACGGATACGGCTAGCGTAACCAAGAATATTGCCTCCCGAAAGGAGCCTGTACGTATGGTTGTTTCTTCGAACGGTGTTTATCGATTCCGCTACAACGCGAGCGAAGGGTGGGATGAGATCCTCACGCGTGAAGGGGCGCTATTAGCAACCTCACGATCATTTTATGACCTTACCCTTCCTAACCGAAAATCCTATTCATTAATCCGGATTTCCGATACCGAATGGAAATACATATCCGATGGTGATGAGGTACTTCATGGAAAACTGATTCTTTTCAAAGGAGCCAGGGAAATTCAAATGCGTTGGGCCGGCAAGACCGGTATTGTCGATGAATCTGTTTGGATGATCGCGCAGGTGTATGGAGTCAACCTTGTTCATCTCGCCGGTCACTTGCCCGCCCTATTCAAAATTTTCAAGCCACGGCAAAAGATTGTGTCGCCTGTTGCGCCCGGACTCAGTATCAAGTGATCCGTAAGGGCTGGCACATTAAGTAGGCAGCGACACCATTCTTCACCTCCAAAATGAGTAAATTATCTTCCTGCAATGAGTCCCCGCTGGTACACGATAGTCAACGTTCTGACGATCAAAGGATTTTTCGTCGCATTGCTCTTTTTATTGGCCTCAGACTATATCAAAGCGCAAAATCTCATCAAAAACCCAAGCTTCGAATGCGGAAATGATCCATGCTCTGAAACGATATATCTAACGGACCTTTCCCAGTTTGCCTGCCATTGGAGCGAGCCGAACGCCGGTTCCACCGATATTTTCAGCACGGAAGCGCCGGCAGACTGTTACTCCGCAATGCCTAACTTGACCTACCACCTCCTCTATCCCTTCGCCTACGCCGGATTCCAAATGCCGAGAACGGGCAAACGGTTTGCGGGAATATATACCTTTAGCGATGCCGCCGATACTCCGTGGCTGACCTACCGGGAATATCTCGAGGTAGAGCTCGAACAGCCGTTGGTGCCCGGGGAATTGTATTGCGTCGAAATGTATTCGTCGCTGGGAGAAGCCTGCGGGTTTGCCGCCAACAATCTGGGAATGGCCTTCGTCGATTCCCAATATTACCTTTTCGATTCAGGCGTGCTGCCATTGGTCGCCTCGTTTACCGAGAGTGACATCATGTCTGATTCGGTCAACTGGGTCAGATCGGGTGGTACCCTCAGGGCCACTTCCGCGGCAAAGTTTCTGATCATTGGCAATTTTACTCAGGATGCGGAGACTGCAGTCATACGTCGTCCCTATCCCGGTTATTATAACTACACGGCTTACTATTTCATAGACGATATTTCGGTTTTGAAATTGCCGCATGCCGAGTTCATCATTTCTGGAAACCAGGAAATTTGCCAAGGCGATGAAACAACGATCCATGCCGAAGTAGGGATTGAGAATGTCAACTGGTCGAATCTGGAGGACCCCCAAACAGTGCTGTATACCGGTGCGACCTTTAGGGCCAAGCCTACCGTTACTACCTCTTACCTGATATCCGCCTCTGTCACTAGCGCCACTTGCAACGTCCTGGTACAAGACACGGTCACGATCATCGTGAATCCGGTACCAGACATTAAGTTAGGAACCGATACCACTTTGTGCGTTGGAAAGACCCTGCTTCTTAACGCGGGTCAGGGATATAAGGGATATTCCTGGCAGGATGGCTCATCAAACCCGTATTTCACAGTCACCAGCCCGGGAGAGTATTCCGTCATCGTAAGCAATCAATTTGATTGCCGTAAATCGGATAGTCTGAAAGTCAGTGGAGTGACAGTACCCCAGTTTGACCTGGGCAAAGACAGTGTAGTCTGCTCAGCATTTTATCCTTTGAGGGCAGGTGGAGCAACGTCGTATCGTTGGTCAAGTGGATCGTCCGATTCGGTTCTGCTCCCTCAGACCGGGGGCAACTTTTGGGTTACGGTTGAGAATCAATGCGGCCAAACGACCGATTCCGTAAGCGTATATTCTTACGCCAAAGCCTTTTTTCCCAATGTCATCACACCGAATGCTGATGAACTAAACCAGACATTCCGTATTGGCTTTGTCGACGATGCCAAAATTCCAGTTGCCGGTATTTTGATTCCCGGCCAGATGAAAATCATTAACCGATGGGGAACCGAAGTGTATTCAAAATATCCCTACACCAATGACTGGCCGGCTAGTGGAGAGGATATTCCGCCTGGAACGTACTACTTTCTGTTCACCTATGCAGGTTGCCCGTCGACCCGCGGATGGATCGAAGTCAGGCCGTAGGGCAGATCTTTATTTTGAATTACCTTTACTTTTTCCTGTCTGCGTATCACTAAATCCAAGGTCATGAAAAAAGGAACGCTATTTCATCATCCCAATGTGACGTCGGGCAACGGCAAGTTTGATTTGAAATTAATTTTGTACGTCACATTATTTTATGGCATTGTATTTTGCGTGACGTTCGGAGCTCTCGGTCAGGAGATCAGCCCGTCAGAATGGAAATTCGAAAGCCAGCGCAGCGAGATTGCGCCGGTCTCGTCCATTGATGACAAGACTACCTTCCGCGGAAAATCTACCCTGGTGCTATCCGGTGGAGGGAAAGAATATGCAGATGGACATTGGTATACCATAATGGATGTAAAACCCGGGGACTATTTCCAATTCCGTGCTTATTTCATCGCCGCCAATGTGGAGGAGCCTGACCGCAGCGTGCTGGCCAGTATCGTGTGGCAGGATGGATCGGGAAAGCAAGTCGGTTTTCAGGAGTATCCTCTTACCCTCCTCGATAAAAAGACCGAGGGCTGGAGTATAGTCGAGCAGGTGTATAAGATACCGGAGGATGCAAAAAAAGCGAAATTGGAATTGCACTATAGGTGGGATGCAGATGGAATGGTTCATTTTGGAGGGGTCTCGTTTCAAAAAACGGTGGCGCCTCCAACCCGCATGGTCAGACTGGCAACCATCCACCACCGGCCTCGCGGAACCAAGTCGTCCCAGGAAGGTCTGGACCAATTTGCGGAACTGGTTGCCAAAGCAGGCGCGCAAAAGGCGGACATAGTTTGTCTTCCCGAAGCGATAACGTTGGTGGGCACCGAACTTAATTATGTCTCAGCCAGTGAACCGGTTCCAGGGCCCACTACTCAATTTCTTGGAAACCTGGCAAAAAAATATAATTTATATATCGTTGCTGGTATCCTGGAAAGAAAAGGAGAGGCGGTGTATAATACGGCGGTACTTCTCGACCGAAGTGGCAAGTTGGCAGGAACGTACCACAAGGTAAGTTTGCCCAGGGAAGAGATTGACGGAGGTATTACACCGGGCGATGCCCTGCCGGTCTTTGATACTGATTTTGGACGCATCGGTATGATGATATGCTGGGATGTTACGTACCCAGAACAGGCGAGGATGCTGGCGAAGCAAGGGGCCGAGGTAATTTTGATGCCGATTGCAGGAGGCAACCTCGTGCTCGCCAAGGCACGTGCGATTGAGAATCAGGTTTACCTTGTATCGTCAACGTATGACATGATCTCTGCCGTGTTCGACCAGGCGGGTGAGGTGATGAAGGAAGCCACCGATAGCAATCCTGTTGTTGCAGTCGACGTCGATTTAAACAAGCAGAAATTATGGCCCTGGCTCGGTGATTTTAAAAACCGGATCCAGCGGGAAATGCCGTCGCAAAAGGCAATTCGGAGTAAACCGGAGTTGCAATAGTTCTGTTTTGCCACAAAGGCACAAAGACACAAAGAAATTTTTTTTATTGAGGCAACGTAGGCCGATCGCTGCACCCAAAAACAAACTTAGTGTCTTAGTGTCTTGGTGGCAAAAAAATATTGAATTTCGCGTACGATTTATTGAAATATGAAACGGACAATAAAAACATTTGGCATGATCCTCCCTCTCCTGATCCTCGGTGCATTTTCAAAAGATGAAGGTAAGGGAGGAGAATCGGTTTACCGCGTCGTCAGACTAAAGGGTACCATGAAAATCGATGGCAATTGGGACAAACCGCAATGGCAAAAAGCGAACACCATCGACCTGAAGAATTATATGGGGGCGATGCCCAAATTCAAGCCCGCGGTGCAAGCTAAAATGATGTATGACGACACTAATGTGTATGTCATCTTCAGGGTAGAAGACCGGTATGTGCGTTGCATCGCGAACCAGATCAATGGCCGGGTATGGGAAGACTCCTGCGTCGAATTCTTTTTTTCGCCGGATACAAAATTGCCGGAGCGGTATTTTAACCTTGAAACGAACTGCGGAGGGACAGCGCTAATGCACTACCATGTTAATCCAAAAAAGGAAAATCCGGACCTGGAGGTGGAGGATATTAAGAAGGTCGAGATTGCCCATTCGATGCCATCCCTTGTCGATCCTGAGATTACAGAACCGACTACCTGGACACTTGAATATAGAATACCGCTTGCCGTGCTTGAGAAAGTATCGGCAGTGAGCCGTCCGGGGCAGGGTGTGACATGGCGGGCCAACTTCTATAAATGCGCTGATAAGAGTTCCAATCCGCATTGGATCACCTGGTCGCCGGTTGAAAACGATAAACCAAATTTTCATCTTCCAAGGTATTTTGGGGTGTTGGAATTTGAATGAGTGCGGAATGGTTTCCCGCAGATCTCGCAGATTTACGCAGAAAATATTAATCACATTTCGCCTTGATATGCGGAATTGGTTCCCGCAGACCTGTCCGGCGAAGCCGGATCTGGCGGATTTACGCAGATAATATCAATCACATTGGAGATGCCCTGTATTATCCGCGCAAATCTGCGAGATCTGCGGGAAACCTGATCAGTTCTGCGGAGCGCCATCACTAACCCAACAGGCTATGGCATCTATCTGGGTTTGAGTAAGACTGCCATCCAACGGCATCGTTCGACCGGTGGTTTGAGTTTTGATGAGTGCCGCATTGTCCTGGATGTTTTTGAACGTACGAAAATCCGGAAACTGGGAGCCATTGTGGCAGCCATTGATGGCGCAGGAATTCTGTATAATGGGTGAAATGCTGCCGGCAAAACTTATCCCGGATTTGATGGTTACACTTTGACTGGCTTCACAACCAATAGAATCCTTAGCGATGACGGCATAGTCGCCTTGTGATAGGTTAGCAAATGTGTTGCCCGACTGAAATTGGCCGCCATTGATCTTGAACGTGCAGGGCCCTCTGCCATTCACGGGCGTTATGGTAATACTTCCATTGACGGTTTTGCAGCCGGCATCCGTTGTGTGGAGCTCGATGTTCACTCCATTTTTATTTTTGATGACGATCTTCACGGTATCGGAGCAATTATTTTCATCCGATGCGGTTACCGTATAGCTGCCCGCGCCCAGATCGGAGAATTCAGTTCCTGGTTGATAAATGCCATTGTCCAGTTTGTAGCGATACACGCCCGTTCCCCCGGATGCAAGTACGTGTACCCGGCCATCGTGCAGGCCGCAATCCGTATCCTCGATGGAAACGGATTGTAATACAACAGGGTTAAGATCGCAATGGGACGGAACCGGCACAGCACGATAAACACATCCCTGCCAAAGCGCCAGCACAGCAACCGGTAGTATTGAATGAAAGAGTAGTCTTCTCATAACAGAAAAAAACTATACCGGAGAATCCCCGGTATAGTTAACAGCCTTTATATTAAGGAGCGTTGGAGCCAATGTTTCCCTGCGCAATCAAGGTTCCAAGGCTGGCAGCACTTAAATGCACATTGACATAACCATTGAAGACAATCAGTTGAGCGTATGTTATCGCCGTGCCATCATTTAACTGGGTAACGCTTTTCACACTTTTTCCCGTGGCACCGTTCACATTAGCAAGATCAAGCACAATGGCGCCTCCGGCGGAAGCATTGTTCATGTGAATGTGGGCCGGATGATCGCCTCCGGCTGTAGTGCCAGTCAGGCTAAGGGTGATCAGCGTGAACCCGCTTTTACGTGCCGCAAAGGTGGCAGTACCGCTGATGGAAGGATCAGATACCGGATTTAATGTATAGACTTTATTTACTCCGGTTAATTCATTTTGCCCAATGTCGCCCTGGGCGATGAGTGTCCCCAAATTGGTTTCACTTTGATGAACATTCAGATACCCATTGTAATTCAACAGTTCATCATAGGTAATGGCTGCGCCACTGTTGAACTTGCTTACATTGGTTTGACTCTTTCCAGTAGTACCATCGACGGAGGTAAGGTCAATTACAATCCCTCCACCCTGGGCTGCGGAATTCGTATGAAAGTGTGCCGGTGAAATTACCCCGGCTGTTGTTCCCGTAAGGGCAATGCTAACCAGTGTTTGTCCGTTTACTCTTTTCTCCAGGGTGGCTGTTCCACTGACGGCGGGATTGGAAACCGGATTTAACCCATAGACTTTGCTATCGCCCGTCAGCTCGTTCTGCCCGATATCACCCTGTGCGATGAGGGTACCAAGATCGCTGCTGCTAGCGTGAACATTAACATAACCGTTAAAGGCAAGCAGATCTTCGTACGTAACCGGTGTACCATCATTCAATGCCTTTGTTACCGTCTCACTTTTTCCGGTCGCACCATCCACCGGAGTGAAGTCAAGTAAAATACCACCGCCCTCGACCGCCGTGTTGGCATGGATGTGCGCAGGATGGGTTTCTCCAGCCTGCGTTCCGGTCAGTTGGACGATAATCACCGTGGCGTTGTCGCTTCGTTTAGCAAAGGTTACCGTTCCACTGATACCGGAATTGGATTTAGCCGCCAATGCAAATTGTTTACTCGCTCCGGTGAGTTGTGGTCCCGGGTCAACGTATTTCTTGCTGCAACTGCTGAGGTACACGAGACTTGCCGAGAAAAGCCAGGACATGATCATTGTTCTGAAAAGATTTTTCATATTGGTTGGTTTTAAAAGTTAATGGTGTGGAGAGAGCCTAATCCGGTTTTTTTCGAAAGCTATACCGTAGCGTGACGGAGGCTCCCATGCTGAGCATCTTAATGCCTGACCAACCAATGCCGGTCAGGGGAATCTTAGCATAAGGCTCAATGCCGATGGCCAGGTTCGGCAGCACATCACGCTCATAGGCGGCAGAAACGTTGGCTATGCTAAACAGGTACTGGGAAGTCTTGCTTGAATTCCATTCTTCATTCGAACCGGGATTAGCGTTCTCAAAAGTAAAATAGCTCGATTCGTTGAGCATGATGTAACTCGAAAGCCCTCCGGTGATAAACATCCTACTCCGTTTCATTTTTGCCACTTTATATTGGACCGCGAGGGGTATTTCCAATACATTACATGTTCCGTATATCGACTCCGGGACGACCCCATTGGTATTTCGCTTCCAGTATCCTTTGGGCGGTTGATATTCGTTTCCATAACTCCAGTATTGCTTGTGACTTCGGATAACACCCGTCGCAACGCTGAATGAATTGGAGAGGTGATAGTGTGCAATTAAACCGAACGCTGTACCGGGAGCAGTATATTGATTTGAGCGGGTGCTGCTAAAATCAGGGGCGAATGAAAGCACGATGCTCCATCGCGCCGGGGCAGGGGTCACCTGCCCCTTCACGACGGAGTCCGGGTTGGCTTTTATTTCTGATTTCCCGGCATCCGGTTTGTCTTTTTCCACAAACAAGCGGTCAACGCTATCCTCCCTCAAAGTCAAAGCCATAGCCGGGCTGTACCCGGTTCCTCCTTCCGATACTTTTAATTCGGTGAGCCTGTTTTCTAACGCATCTTGTGGCTGTATCCCGTTGGGTATGGATCGTGATAAATTTTCTCCTGCTTCCTTTTTAGTTTCAACGCGTTGGTCAGGACGATCTTGATTGCCTGTATTGGAATTGCCAGTAGCGTTCCCCACCGTGAATGTCTTGATCTCGGCATTTGATTTATTTTTTTTGACTGAGGCGATCTGATTTGATTGCAAAGCGACGATATCCGGTGCTGCTTTACCGGGGCTTTCCGCCATGTCGGCACTCTTATTTTCCGGGATAGCCTCTATTCGTGAATTCTTTGTTGAGTAGGTAAGACCGGACTGATGCCTATCGGGCAAGAGGAAATACGTAATGCCGGTAAAAAACAGAATTACACCAACAGACGCTACACCCGACCTCCAACGGTTTGGGCGATTGGAGGATGCCCTGAAGGCCTTTGCATCGAGCCTTGCCTCCAGTTTGCGCCAATCGTTTTCGTTAAACACAACATGAGGGTCCTGCGCGGCCTTCCTGAAGAAGCGTTCAAGGTTATCGTTATCGGGTTCTGACATAATCTGCTTCGAAAAAGTCGTTCAACATTTTCTTCAACTGTTCTTTGGCTTTAAAAAGATTTGATTTGGAGGTGCCCGTCGAAATGTGCAGGATCCTTCCTATTTCTTCGTGGGAATAGCCTTCAATAACATGAAGGTTGAATACAGTACGATACGCCGGCGAAAGATTTTGTAAAAGGCCCACTACTTCCTGGTAGGAAATTCCGGATAGGGTCTTTTCCGTATCGGACTTATTATACAGGCTTTCGATTTCCTCTGTTTGAATTTGCCGTTGTTTTTGATGATATCGGTTTATAGCAGTGTTCACAAGTATTTTTCTCAGCCAGGGCTTGAAGGGTTTGCCTAAGTCGAAAGTTTTAAGGTTGCTGAATATTTTCATAAAGGCGTCATTTAAAATTTCTGCTGCGTCGTCGCGGTTATCCGAATAACGGAGGCAAATGCTCATGCTATAACTGTAAAATTCCAAATAGAGCGATCGTTGGCATGCCCGATCCTGCCGGAGACACCCCTCCAGCAAAGGCCTTATATGATGCTGTGCCTGTTCCAATGATCTGCTTTTAATGACAATACACAAGTTTGGTCCGGAACGTTGCCTGTTGGGTCAACTATTTTTGCGGAGCGCCGTTATAAAATATCGTTTTTTCCTGAGGCCTGCAATGACCCGGTTTTGCCGGACAGATACATGATCCCAGGCAAATAAATCGTAGCTTTATGGGACTATGGAAATGTTTTCACCCTTCGCGGTAGCCCTGGTGCCCCTTGCCTGGATTCTATTGTAATTCCTAACCATTTCAACACCTTATCCGTCTATACAGAAGTTAATGCCCCCAGCATGTCAAGAAACCTATATCTCCTTTCCATCCTTTACTTTCTCACCCATTTTGCTGCCAACGCCCAAGCGAAACACACCTTAAACGGCTACATCCGGGACAAAGCTAATGGGGAAGCACTGATTGGCGCCACCATTTTCATCCGGGAATTGAAAACCGGTACTGTTACTAACGTCTATGGATTTTACTCGATTACTGTGCCGGCGGGCACCTATTCGCTGGAATTCAGCTATCTCGGCTACACGACCGTTAACCAGGTCGTTGACCTCACCGGTTCTATCCGGCTTGATATCGAATTGTCTCCCTCGGCCCAGGAACTGCAGGAAGTGGTTGTAACCGATGAGGCGGAGGAACGGAAGGCCATCAATAAAGAGATGAGCACCAACAAACTGGATATCGGGACGATTAAAAAGATCCCTGCTTTTTTGGGCGAAGTGGATGTGATCAAGAGTCTTCAGATGCTGCCGGGCGTAAGTACCGTTGGGGAAGGTGCCTCGGGATTCAATGTGAGGGGAGGGAGCGTCGGTCAGAACCTGGTTTTGCTGGATGAAGCGCCGGTATATAACGCCTCTCACTTGCTGGGATTCTTTTCGGTTTTTAATCCGGATGCCGTGAAAGACGTAAAACTCTATAAAGGTGCTATCCCTCCCAGGTACGGCGGAAGGATTTCTTCCATCCTGGACGTGCGCATGAAAGAAGGGAACAGCAAAAAATGGGAAGTATCGGGTGGAGTGGGAACCATCTTCAGCCGCGTGGCAGTGGAGGGTCCCCTCATCAAAGACAAAGCTTCTTTTATTATCGCTGCCCGCCGTTCCTATATTGATGTGTTAGCCCGTCCGTTTGTCAAAGCGCTTCAAAACGGCGCAGGGCTCAATTTTTATGATTTAACTGTTAAATCCAATTACAACATCAGCCAGCGCGACCATGTTTACCTTTCTGGTTTTTTCGGGCGCGATAATTTTCTATTTGACCGGGATCAGGGGTTTAGTTGGGGTAATGCTACCGGGACCTTGCGCTGGAACCACATCTTCAACAAGAGACTGTTTGCGAACTTCACCGGTGTTTACAGCAATTATGATTATCATCTTAAATTCGGCAAAAATACCAGTGATCAATTTAGTTGGAATTCCTCCATTTCCAATTACATTTTCAAGCCCGAACTGACGTACTTTATCGATAGTAAGAATGAACTGAGTTTTGGAGCCGAGGCAATTTACTACACCTTCGTGCCGGCGAATGCGGTCTCTGTTTCCAACGGAGAATCCCGCGACATCAGTTTAGATAAGAAATACAATTTTGAATCCGCCCTCTATGCAGGCAACAGTCAGCGAATAGGGAAGGTACTGACGCTTGACTATGGATTGCGGTTCTCGAACTTCAACTATTTCGGACCCGGTTCGTCGTATTCTTATAACGACACCATTCCGGGAATAAGAAAATCGGTATCAGGAGAAAAGAGTTATACGAAAGGAGAGTCGATTGCAACGTATCATAACTGGGAACCCAGGGCTTCTTTTAAAGTGCAGGTTACTCCGAATAGCTCCATCAAGGGAAGTTATAACCGGATGGCGCAATATCTGCACTTGATTTCCAATACGACGGCCTCCAATCCGCTGGATGTATGGACGCCGAGTACCAATAATATAAGACCGGAAATAGGCAATCAGTTTACGCTCGGTTATTTCCGGAGTTTGGGAAAGGAAACAGAATACGAAGTTTCCATAGAGGGGTATTACCGGCGCACCCAAAATCAAATCGACTACGTTGACGGAGCAGACTTGTTGCTGAATAAGTATCTTGAAGGGGACTTGCTCAGCGGCATGGGCCGGGCCTACGGAGTTGAATTATATGCTCAGAAGAAAACGGGCCGGCTGAATGGCTGGGTCAGCTATACGTTGGGACATACCGAATTGAAAGTAAATGGCATTAACCGGAACAATTGGTATTCAACACGCTACGATCAGCGCCATAATTTAAAAGTGGCGGCCTTCTACGATATTAACAAACGCTGGTCGGCTTCGGCCAATTTTATTTTTGTTTCAGGAACACCCACTACATTCCCTACCTCCCGGTATGTCGTGCAAGGCATCCTGATCCCTTACAATGCCAACGAATCGCGAAATAATGTGAGGCTTCCGAGCTACAACCGGTTGGATTTATCCATGCGTCTGGAGGGCAAACGTGTAAAGCGCGGCAAGGAAAGAAAGAACCATGACTATTGGGTGTTTTCCGTCTACAACGTCTATGCCCGAAAGAATCCTTTTTCGGTTTACTTCGCCCAGTCCACTACGCGGACTCCGGCAGGTCAACCGATCCCATCCCAGGCCTCTCAGCTTTCGATCATCGGTAGCCTTGTTCCGGCGATCTCTTACAATTTTAAATTTTAGAACGAATGAAACGGAAATACGTCGAATTGTTATTTTTCTTCGCCATCCTTTTTTCAGGGTGCGATACCGTCATTCATCCCACCTTGCAACCTGCCGATCCGGTTTACGTCGTCGACGCCTTTATCAGCGATAAGCCGGAAACACAGGTGATCAGATTGATGCTTTCCCAGCCTTACCTGGAGGCGCAATTGCCTCCCGGCGTTTCGGGGGCTACCGTATCGGTGAGTGACAACGAAGGAAATACCTTTTCGTTCGCGGAAAACGCCAACGAAGCAGGAGTGTATAGCTGGGTGCAGTCAGGAAGTGGGTTTGGAAAAGTTGGCAATGTGTACACTCTCTCTGTCAACGTTAATGGAGAAAGCTTTATAGCTCAGTCAAAAATGGGACGGGTGCCGAAGGTGGATAGCATTACGTTCCAACACACCGATAGAAATGATGGAAATCCAGACTTCTATCGCGGCCAGTTTTGGGCCACCGATCCGAAAGGGCCGGGAGACACCTACTGGATCAAGACCTATAAAAACGGAATTCTGCTCAATAAGCCAAGCGAAATCAATTTGGCTTATGACGCCGCCTTTTCAAAAGGTTCAAACTTCGATGGCTATACCTTTATTCAACCGATCCGCAATGGTATCAACCCCGACGATACCGATGCGAACAATCAGCCGTTGTCGGCGTACAGTCCGGGTGATTCCGTTTATGTTGAAATCCATGCTCTGACCGAAGCGACCTTCGATTACCTGGCCCAGGTCGCAATCCAAACCAACCGGCCCGGAGGATTCTCGGAATTGTTCGCCAGGCCGCTGGCGAACGTACCCACTAACGTGTTCAATCAAAACGCCAAGGGTGCCAAGGTACAGGGCTTTTTCAACGTTGGGTCAGTGTCGGGTCTGGGGAAAAAATTCAAGATTTAATATTGATATTGTCCGACCCCTACGGGGTCGTCCTGATGGGTGTGGGGAGGGTTGCTACAAATATTTGACCCCTCTGGGGTCAAATAAAATGGCAAAAACAATCCCAGAGGGGATTGAATATTTGTAGAACCTTATTTTCAACATTGTCAGGGCGACCCCGTAGGGGTCGAACATTCTCAATACAAAGTGCTACGGTACACTTTATTAAACATGACAAGGAATATTGAAATAAGAGGTTAGCAACGGTGTCCCGTATTTATTCATGAAAGCGCTAGGTAAGACAAAGTCCCTATTTCGTTTGTTCCGCCAGGCCGTGCGGGGGGAAGAACAGAACTTTACGGAAGGCAGCATCAACCGCGCCATTTTCTTATTGTCGATTCCCATGATTTTGGAAATGGCGATGGAGTCACTCCTGGCGGTCGTCGATATTTTTTTTATCAGCCGGCTCAATGACAATGATGCTGTTACCGCTGTCGGTCTTACCGAATCCGTCATGGCCCTTGTTTATTCCATGGCCATGGGATTGGGTATGGCCTCCACGGCCATGGTGGCGCGGCGAATTGGCGAGAAAGATGGAGTGGGTGCGGCCGTTGCTGCGGTAAACGCCATGTATATCGGGTTGGTAGTGTCCGTGCTGATCAGCATTACAGGAATTCTATTCTATGAAGATATCCTTAGAATGATGGGAGCATCAGAACGTATGCTCGCGGTCGGCTCCCGCTATACCCTATGGATGTTGGCGGGAAATTTTTCCATTGTGTCGCTCTTCCTCGTCAACGCTATTTTTCGCGGAGCCGGTAACGCAGCGATCGCGATGCAATCCTTATGGATTGCCAACATTGTCAACATGGTTCTTGATCCGATCCTGATTTTCGGTTGGGGTCCCCTCCCCTCGATCGGAGTGGAGGGTGCTGCTATGGCTACCAATATAGGACGGACAGCCGGTGTGTTATACCAACTATATTTTCTCGCCGGCGAAAAGGGGATCATTAAGATACGCAGGGAAAATAGTAAAGTGGATTGGGATATTATCGTGCGCCTGCTAAAAGTCTCGGCCGGGAACATCGGACAGTTTTTGATTTCTACGACCAGTTGGCTCTTCCTGGCCAGGATCATTGTTACGTTCGGAAGCGCTGCCTTTGCGGGATATCAGTTTGCGATCCGGATCATTATTTTTACCATTCTTCCTTCATGGGGCATGGCGAATGCGGCGGCAACTCTGGTTGGCCAAAATCTGGGAGCGAAGCAGCCCGACCGGGCGGAGAAATCAGTATGGAAGGCTGGTTTTTTGAATATGGTTTTTTTGGGATTGATATCCATCGTTTTCTATTTTGTTTCCGGGTCCATCATGAAATTATTTTCAACCAATGCGGAGGTCATTCGCTATGGCACCGAGTGCCTCCGGATCGTCGCTTTCGGCTATGTTTTTTACGGTTATGGGATGGTGATTGTGCAATCCTTCAACGGGGCGGGAGACTCCCGGACGCCGACCGTTCTCAATCTTTTTGGCTATTGGCTTTTTCAAATTCCATTGGCCTATATTCTAGCCGTGAATCTTCACTTTGGCGCGTCGGGCGCCTTTTGGGCCATTGCGATTGCAGAATCCGTGATGGCGGTGGCGGCCATTCTTGTATTTCGAAGGGGGAAGTGGAAGGAGGTAAAAATATAGTAGGATTTCGTTTAATCAAGATACTCTCGCCGTGCCCGCTGTGGTCCGCTTTGACCGCTGTGCCTGCCCCGGCTTGCCTGCTCCGAGGCGTCGGTGGTCGGGGTCCATTTGCGTCGCAAGGTCACGGCGGGCACAGCGAACCACGGCGAACACGACGCATTGAGATTCAAAACATTGGAGGCCAATGTTGCGACCAATTGGTTTCGAACCATAAATGAAAGTGTTGGGACTTATTATCCTCTCAAAATTTATGTACGCCCCACCGCGAATAAAGGAGTCGTGGTTGATGAGATAACTAATGAAATATTTCAGCTAACCGATGATTTAACAACATGGATGCATTAACGACCTCTGTATACGTCCCCTTTATTGAAGGGACTAAATCGTATGTTCCCGCTATGGTCAAGGAACTAGGTAATAATGAATTCCTGATTATATCCTGTAGTTATTTTGATCCCGAGGATTTGACTTCGTTATTTCAATTTATTCCCGGTGACAAGGTTTCATCAGGATTCGAATCAAGGACAGATTTTCAGGGCAAAGAGGAGGTGATATTGGTTGCAAATAATCTCATAGACTCATCGGTTCCGGATCGCATCAACTATATGTTAAAATATATTATTGCCGATCAAAATGGTGTTCTAACAGATATTCAACAAAGTACTTACAAATCTCAATTGGATCAATTGGCAACGGAGCTGAGAGAAAATATGGCGGGCTCTTACCACCCATCTCTTTTACGATGGCATAAACAATTTAAATAGGTTGTTGAAAGTAAAAAGTCAAAATGAATTTGGTAAGATGATATTAGCGGGCAATAAACGGACAAAAGTAGCCTTCCAAGGCAGCCAGATTGCCCAATCGGGCTACGTTGAGCCTATCCAGTACGAATGCAAGACAAGCAGCACGGTGGCATTTTTGCAGATACCGGAAGGCAGGGTGGTGAAGGACGCAACAGGTATCTGGAACTATGAATACTATCTCAAAGACCATTTAGGAAACAACCGGGTGGTGGTCGCCTACACCAACGACACCGACGAATACAAAGCGACAATGGAAACGGCTTCTCAAAGCACGGAAGAAGCCCAGTTCAAGAACCTCCCTGCTACACGACTTCAAATTGCCACCTACAATCACACACCCAAAAACTACCTGACCCCCACACCCGACCGGGTGGCTGAAACCAACGGCTACACCAACAAACCGATCGGGCCGGCCAAACTGATCCAGGTAAGGACAGGCGACCAGGTGACGGCAGAAGTGTATGCGCGTTATACTGCTGGCACAGGAGGTAGTACGGCTGTGATCAGCAACCTGGTAGCGGCACTGACGGGCGCTTATGGAATAGGTACCGGTGAAGCAGCTTACTCGGCATTCAGCACCAACCTGCCCACCATAGCGGGAGGGCTTGCCGCCAACGCCAATGTGCCGAAGGCTTATCTCATCTATATTTTGTTCAGCAATAATTTCAGCAGCTACCAGTTTGGTTACCAAATGGTAAGTACTTACGCTCAAGCGGGACCGGAAAAGCTCACGACTTCAGTGACCGTTCCAGCCGGTTATGACAATGGCTATTTGTATATTTATGTAGCGAACGAAAGCAATGTAGCGAGTGCAAGCAGTGTGTATTTTGACGATATGTTGATCCGACATATTAAGGCAGCGAAGGCGTTACAAGTGACGCAGGTGACGGATTATTATCCGTTCGGGTTGGCGATCAATCCATTGGGATATCAGAAGAATACGACCTTCAAAAACGATTATCTTTATAATGGTAATGAGTTCCAGGATGACTTTAGCTTGAATTGGCTGGATTATGGAGCAAGAATGTATATGCCAGAGACCGGAAGGTGGGGAGTAATTGATCCAATGGCGGAAGACGCAAAGAGATGGAGTCCCTATCGATATGCTTTTGATAACCCAATGCGTTTCGTTGACCCGGATGGAATGTTTGAATACACCGATGGATACAGTGCGCACGACTCTAAATATGAGACAGGTTCAGTGGAGCACGGTGGAACATTTGAAGGTAACAAGGTGACCTTGAGCGCGGAGGCGGCGGATCGACAACAGTGGTTGCAACGGTTGCTAACAACAATGGTTCGTCTTCAAGTATTGAGGTAAAGCCGGGAGACTATAAGCCTCAGGCTAATGGCGGAGGAGCAAGGTGATCCCGGAAAACTCGGTACGAATCCATCCGATTGGACGAATACACTTAGCGATGTTTTAAACATATTCGGAGGTTCGGCAACAATAGCAAGCAAGCCATAGGCCCTTACACTGGTCCCCTGCAGTATGCAACGAATATAAAAAATGCAAAAATTTTTGGAGCTGCATTAGGAACGGCTAGTCTCTTGATCACCGCAGCCGATATTAGGAAAAAAGGTTTTACTGCAAGCAACGTTTTGGATGGAACATTTGGAGTGGTCTCGCTTATAGGTCTCCCCGGCGCAATTGTGGGTACAGTTTATTCTGTCGGCAACGTTGCCACAAAAGTAGCCACCGGCCAAACTATTGGAGGGCATGCAGACATTTACCTTGATCGATATTTTGGAAATTAGATTTGACCGCAAATGAATAATATAATGGTTTTATTCGACTATTTCTATTACAGGATTTATAGTTTTTTCAAAAGTATGGGGGACAGTATTCCTGAGTGGAAGGGAATACTACTACTTTCTCTTATGCAATGCCTAACCGTCATGGATGTTACAGTTTTTGTTGACTATACTCCACCATTCAAATGGTTTTTCTTGCCTCTCTTAGTTTTTGTAGGTGCAGTAAATTGGTCCAGGTATCAGCATAGGTTTGATCCGGAGAAGTTTGGCGCGCGCTGGAAGGATGAAAGTTCTTTCAAAAGGGGAATGAAGGGATTAGTGGTTTGGGGTTACTTAATCATATCATTTTTAATTCCAGTGGTGTATGGTTATTTGAAACATAACGTGAAGGTGATGTGATTTTCTTTGGGTTGCAGCGATCGGGATGAAAGAACAGCAAGTTTAAATTCTGTTGAGATGGAATCGTTGGCGTTGTTGAAGAGGAAATTGGACCGCTGATGCAATTTGCTAAAATTGCGAATTACTGACTTGTGAATTTCACCACCTTCCCATAAACCACAAAGCCGGTCGAAATCGCATAAGCCTGGACCGTGTATTCCTTGCCTGCAATAAGGTCTCCCTGGATTGTTGCCTCGAATGGACCTGCCGTGGTGGTGGATCCAAGGGATCTTCGTGGAGAGGTGTTAATTTCAGGGAAGCTGTTGTTTGACCACACAAAACCATAATCCGTAACCGCAACGCTGGTAAAAAAGAGGTCTCCGTGAAATACGGCCTGGGCACTCGAGATGTTCGTCACTTCCATGGTGGTAACACGTGGATACTCACGGTTGGTAATCGTTTCTTTTGTGCAGCTTAATAGAATAAGCACAAGGCAGAAAAAGGCGAATCGATTCATGGTCTTAATATCTGATCCCACAAATTGCATTATAGTTGACGACGTGAGAAAAAGGCTGAATAGGTGTCCCTACAGGCCCATTGGAACGCTCAAACCTGAACTCCCCGAAAATCGCGATCCGCGACGAAATCGATTTTTGATACCCAACAGCTCCCCATACTCCAAGGGGATTCTTAAAGCGATAGCCGCCCACCAACTCGTCGCTTTGAACAACGCCGTTACTGGCTACTCTATCTTGCAGGGTTCGGTCTGACTTGGTCAAAATAAAACTCTGCGCTATGCCCAACCTGAAGTAAGGTGTATTCGATGTTCCCCGGAAATTAAATCGGAATCCAAGCGGGATTTTCAGGAAAGAAACATTCAGGTAAATGTCCTGTCGCATTTGATCCCCGTTGTAGGGGGCTTCATAATACCCCTGGTAAGTACTTTTCACATAGAAGGCTTCCAACGAAACAAAAAGTTTGTCATTCGAGCGCGGGGAGGAAATGTCCATTCCGATTCCTCCAAACACCGTCTTGCTGGGGGAGAACGTATTCCTACTGAGATAATTCACCGTTAGATTCGATTGCAAAAATCCACCAAAGGCCTGGAAATCAACTCGTGTGCCCGGCCGGTTTCCAGCTTTAATCAGTGCCATTTGCCCTTTGCAGCGATTGTAATTATTCACCAGACTGGTCAATTCCTTACCGGTGTATTTTGTTGTGTTGGCAGACATCGAGCAATCCTGGAGTTGAAGGTTAAGGAGTCCCACATAACGCTTGTTCTCCTGATAGACCATTCGCCCGTCAACCTTGATGCTATTTCCCTTCAGGCGAGGCAACGTGACAAGAGTATCTTTTTTCACGACGAACGTGCCTCTATATACATACAGACTCAATGGACCCTGTACCAGTTTTCGTATAAAGACTTTTCCCTGCTTATGAAAATCGGGAGGAAGGGTTGCCGATACAAACTCCGCATCGCCTGTCAATCCGTAAGCCTCAATTGCGTCCGGCGATAAACGGGTTGACTTTTCTTTCTTTGATGATTTGAATAAGCATTCCCTGAAGCCTTTTTTTCCAGGCCGATAAGCTATAAGTCCACGGAGGGTATCATTTCCATTTCTAACGATGTATCCTTGCCTGAAATCCTGGCCGTGAACCCATTCCGGTGATAGCAAAATAAGGAGGCATGCCAACAGTAAGCCAGCTGAGATTCGACATACTACCCTGGCCAGGAAGGAGGTGCTTACCATTTTGGACCGAACAAATTCATTGAATCAAGTTGATTCAATTTTCAATATATAAAAATTTCAACAAAACGCATAGAATTGCGATCACCCTGGAATCTACCCCTCAGCGCTTCCTGCCTACTTCTTACTTCTCAATTCTCCCCGCCTTCAAAAAATTTGACTGAGCTGAAATCGGTCGCGGTTTAGCAATGATAAAAAACGAAAGCAAGGAGATAAGACCGAGCCGTTTCACATTTAAAGCTTCTCCTTCTTTTTAAACGCCGCCTTAAAAGCCGTTTCCAACTCCTGCCCCGCTTTTTTCAGGCCGTCTTCAACCTCCTTCCACCGTTCCTTGCTCCCTGCTTCCTTTTTCAGGGTTTCCGCTGCCTTTTTTAGCTCTTCGAATTTCTGTTTTAGTTCGACCTCAGCGCGGTCGCCGGTTTCTCTCAGTTCTCTCAGGAACTGATCTATTTTTTTTCCAAAATCCTTGAAAAACTTTTCACTTTTTCCTTCTTGATTGGCTTCCATACGGGTTGGTTTACCAGTTGTGTTATTGATTCGTTAATTGATCCGGAACTCAATTCTGAAACGGAGGATCGAACTTAGCTAAAAGCGGCCAGAGATTCATGGATTTTTTTTATGCTTACGAATCGGGGTAGGTTGCCGATTTCATTAAAGTCAGACGCTAACCTTATTACCTTATTTCCTGCATATTATCTATGGGCACAAGCATGGGAACCTGATTGGCTCAATGTCCTTTGCATCTCGCAAGGTGCGTACCCCGACAATAAGGTAAGAAGGTTTGGGAGTGGGGGGACAGCTCAGTGCTACGAAGGGAATAAGGTTTGTGTGTGCGTGGCTCGAACTGTTTTCCATGTCAAGCGTTCGCGTCGGGCTCTTAAGGATTTTTGGTCCTTCAGGCTAAATCTGCAAATCTGTGGCTATTTTGATTTATAAACGGTTGCTAGATGGAATTCCTTCCCTTAAATTTGATTCACTCTAATTTCTAATCCCTTGAAAGTAAAATCCTCTTTCTTAGTTTGCCTGGCGATCGCCATTTTGATGGCCTGTGCGTCTTCCAAAAAACCTCATCGCAATAAAATTCCAAAGCCCGGCAAGCCGATTCCCTGTCCGCTAAAGGATTGCTGAGCCATGCGGAAGATCATCATTGCGATCGATGGGTACTCGGCCTGCGGAAAAAGTACGACGGCCAAAGAGGTGGCTAAGATTATCGGCTACCGCTACATCGACTCCGGAGCCATGTACCGTGCCGTGACAATTTACTTTCTGGATCAGCACATTGCTCTTACGAACCCGAAGGAAATAGTGAACGCGTTGCAGAAGATCAGGATTACGTTTCAAATCAATGGCAACGGCGTTACCGAAACCTTTCTCAATGGCCTTAATGTGGAAAAGAAGATCCGTAAAATGAGGATTTCCGAAAATGTGAGCCAGGTGAGCGCCATTAAGGAAGTGCGGACTGCCATGGTTCAGCAGCAGCGCAAACTGGGGAAGGATAGAGGCCTTGTCATGGACGGCCGGGACATTGGCACCGTGGTTTTTCCCGAGGCGGAACTCAAACTTTTTCTTACCGCTGATATTTTAGTCCGGGCTTTCCGCCGGCAGCGCGAACTCCTTGAAAAAGAGGACTTGGTGGATTTGGATACCATTATTGCAAATCTTCAAAAAAGGGATGAGATCGACAGCCAGCGCAAAGAAAGTCCGTTGGTCCAGGCCAGGGATGCCATCGTCATTGACACCACCCACATCACCATCGATGAACAAGTGGATGAAGTAGTCCGGTTGGCGCTTGGCCGCATCGTCCGGGGACAAGGAAAGAAAGTAGAGTAGCGCCTTTGGCCGGGCACGTGGTCCTGATCGGCTTGGAGCGGCAGGTGGATCATCTTCCTCACGGTCAACCACATCACATGGTAAATGAACATGAATTGAGGTCGCTCCTCCCGGGGTACCCTAAAATCAGGTCGCTGAATTAATTAAATTTTTTTTTCTCCGGATAAAAGACTTCTTGTTTTTCATCTTTAAAAATTTTACTATTGAACATCGCCGATAAAAATTTGCCGACCTGGCAAAATTTTATTTAGAATATTTTCAAGTAGTGACATTAAAATCATTTGCTGGAGGCAAATGGGTTTTGGATAGTTCAGCTGAAAATACCGTCCTTTTGTGGCCATTGTTGGCGTATGGAGCCTTTGTTTTCATCCTTGTAGGGGCCATTTTGGGCCTTTCATTCTTTTTGGGGCAGCGACACAATGAGCATGCAACGAATGAGCCCTACGAGTCGGGCATCCTGAGCACGGGCTCTGCACAACTCCGGTTTTCGTCCCAGTTTTATCTGATCGCCATGCTCTTTGTCATCTTTGATGTGGAAACCATTTTTGTCTTTTCCTGGGCTATCGCCTTCAGGGAATTAGGGTGGTTCGGATATATGGGTGTCATGGTATTCGTAATCCTGCTGGTGGTGGTGTTGATCTATGAGTGGAGGAACGGTGCCCTGGACTTTGGCCCGGATGGTGGAAAGATATTAAAAGCCTATAAGCGACTTACCCGCAAATCCTCAAAAAATGAAATGGTGGCTAAGTAAGGCGCAAGAACCCGTAACCGCTGTGAAGGGAACGGGCTCATTTGAGGATTCTGTGCGTCAAAGCATTTTGCTTACTTCTGTCCAAAGCCTGCTGGGGTGGGGAAGAAAAAATTCAATGTGGCCTTTTCATTTCGGCTTGTCGTGCTGTTTTGTCGAAATGGCCACCAGCATGACTCCCAAATACGATGTTGCCCGTTTCGGAGCCGAAGTAATCCGCGGTACTCCCCGCGAAGCCGATGTGATGGTTATTGCCGGGACGGTATTCATTAAAATGGCCCCCATTATCAAAAGGCTTCATGAACAAATGATGGAACCCCGGTGGGTGATCTCCATGGGTTCGTGCGCCAATTCCGGCGGAATGTATGATATCTATAGTGTGGTTCAGGGAGTGGATAAATTCTTACCGGTGGACGTTTATGTTCCTGGCTGCCCTCCCCGGCCTGACGCCTTTATGGAGGGTCTGACTTTACTGGCCAAATCGGTAGGCAAGGAGCAGAGGCCCTTGAGCTGGGTAATCGGAGAGCAGGGTGTCATCCGGCCTGAGAAAATTTCGGTAAAAGAAACAAAGATCGAGGGGTGGAAGAAGATGACCACATTCCGTTCACCCGACGAAATATAGAAATGTACTCCCAAAAGGAGAAGTGAGATAAAGAATGGAGGGATAAGAGTAAGAAAATGAAGTAGAGAGAATAGACGTAAGAATTTCTTCAACAATTTCCTGGGCAGCGCGTGGAAAAAACAGGTAGTCTGACAGAGCAGTTAATGGTAAAGTTCTGTGATGGAAAGTTCACTGAACAAACCACGAAGGATGAGATACTCACCCTTTGGCTACCGTTGGAAAAGGTAAAGGAAGTATTGCATTTTCTTAAAACTGAAATCCCGCAATCGTTTCCATTTCTTTATGACCTGACTGCCGTCGATGAGCGAAGCCGCAAAAAGGTCATCGACTATCCCGGCGCTGATTTCACGCTGGTTTATCATCTCTACTCCTTTGATCGCAATCAGTTTATTCGTTTTAAGGTCGCCCTCCGGGGTGAGTTTCCATCCGTTCCCAGCATTACTTCGCTGTGGGCCAATGCCAGTTGGTATGAGCGTGAAGTATTTGATATGTTCGGCATCCGCTTCGATGGTCATCCGCACCTCACGCGGATCCTGATGCCGCTGACCTGGGAGGGATATCCACTCAGGAAGGAACACCCGGCACGTGCCACCGAAATGGGGCAATTCAAATTATACGATGAGAAGACGGACCGGGAGCAATCGGCCTTGCAGTTTAACCCCGAAGATTGGGGCATGGAACGCCAGAGTGAAGACTCGGACTTCCTGTTTCTCAACATCGGTCCCCAGCACCCCGGAACGCACGGTGTGTTGCGCATCATCCTCCAACTCGATGGGGAAGATATTGTCGACGCCGTCCCTGAAATAGGTTTTCATCATCGCGGTGCAGAAAAGATGGCCGAACGGCAATCGTGGCACACGTACATTCCCTACACCGATCGCATTGATTACCTGGGAGGTGTCAATAATAACCTGGCCTATTTGCTGGCGGTGGAAAAACTGGCGGGTATTCAGGTGCCGGAGCGGGTAAAAGTGATTCGCGTAATGATGTGCGAATTCTTCAGGATCGCCAGCCACCTGGTTTGGTACGGTACGTTTGCGCAGGACGTCGGACAACTCTCACCCGTATTTTACATGTTCACCGATCGCGAAAGGGTATTTGATATTATCGAGGCCGTATGCGGCGGGAGGATGCATCCCAACTGGTTCCGGATCGGCGGACTTGCCCAGGACTTGCCGAAGGGGTGGGAGACGTTGGTAAAAAAATTTATTGATTAC